>Ga0123342_1000329_pt1 | contig 71645 bp, 54 predicted proteins | sample Turbeawhitnodule_FD_89960 | JGI IMG/M metagenome (GOLD analysis project Ga0123342, IMG submission 89960) | Root nodule microbial communities of legume samples collected from Mexico - Turtle bean Mexico white nodule | ecosystem: Host-associated > Plants > Roots > Nodule | place: Mexico: Nepantla... | reverse complement strand
TAGGAAGCAAAGATATTTTCCATCTCCATAGCTGATTTCAATTTGCTGTTGCACCTAATTTATTTTCTTGTTACACTCATAACAGCATTTGACATCTTCAATCAACTTCCTCCAAAATCTTCCGCAACTCTAGGCACGTGGGTTCACAATTGTTTTTAAGATATTTTACAATATCTACTTCGTTTTACAACAGTATCACTATACTATATTAACGTAATGAAACAAAGCTTAAGTGATCTTAAAAAAGTAAAACACCGATGTTGTATTATTCAATTTCAAAATCGTATGCGTGATGCAACTTGTTGCTTGTGTAAAGCCCATGAGACGAGATTGGTTCCAACATACACACAATATAGATAGTGATAAATTTCCTATCATACTTTTTAAGAAATTATAATCAAATATGCCTATAAAATAACATTTCCGAAAATATATCTATGCAAAATATTTGTTGGCAGAACATTAATAATATAAACAATAAACGACTCACCCAAAACTTAAGAGGTAAAGTAGTATTATTAATATTCCCGTTAAACTTATAATGAGATAAATATTATGCAAAAAAGACACCCATAGTTATAACATAAAAGCAGTTAAATAATAGTAAGTAATAGTTTGTTTAACCTAACTCAAATTAATGATGTGGAATGTTATGTTTAGGTGATTGAGTCAAATTAACCTCATTTAATTTTGGATTTGCATCATGATCGGAGAATGTTATATATCTTATATCTACATTTTTTTAATTGTATATTTTATTTTGTATAACTTTGAAAAACAAATTACCACATTGAGTTGCTAACAAATAAGATTGATACATGAGAGTGGTTTGTTTCCCAGGCTCCACGTCTCTTGTTAAAAAATAATAATAATAATAAAAAGTTTAAAGAAAGTGACACATAAATATAGTATATTGAGAATGATCTCAATCTTTGAAGTATTAGAAGTTGCCTGAATTGACCAACAATAGTTTTTAAGTCACTCTACTTACCATTGAACAATAAAAAACTTCTAATTGCAGTTTAAGCATAAAAAAATTCAGAAGGGACAGTTTTTGCTGAATTCAGACAATTAATGTATGACATGTGTGTGGTACTCCTTCTAGAAGATTGTAATGAAAGAAAGTGAAAGATTAAAATGAAACTTGATGGAGATATTAAATTCAATCTTATTCATGTTTTACAATAAACCAGTCAAACTAGACTATTAAAAATATACAAAGTAAATTAACCACCTTAAAGTTTTGTAGAATTATATAAAAAGTATGTTTTTCTAATATTTACATTGATTTCTCTTGTAACATAGTGATGTTTTCCAAATATAAAAATTTAATGTAATATAAAAATATATCAATATAATGTTTTTAAAATAATTATAAGAGACACATATAGGGATAAAAAAAAATGTATAAATAGAAAAGAAGATTATTTATGTAAAACAAAAATTATAAAAGCTTTAATGTTAGGTATAATTATGCAATTTGATATTTCAGTTAGTTGAGGATTTTTATGTGTTTAGAAATTGAGGAAAATGTTGTTCGTGGATTTTTTAATGAAATAGTTATAACTTTTAATTTGTTTTACATAAATTAAAAATAATCATGTTTGTTATATAATTAATTAAACATAATTATGAGATTCACTCATGTACATGTAAATAATTAGGTAAACATTTATGTTTAGAAAAGTAATATTTTGACTCATACAAAAAGTGATAAAATAATGACTATCAAGTAGTTGTATAAGTTTATTAAGTTTTTAAGATATGATTATCATTATCTTTCTTTGAAGGTCATCATAAATAATAGAATTAATTAACTTCTTTTTATATATTAATACTCAAAAATCAATTTTATTTCATAGATTTTAAAAAATTTAATATCGTTCCTAATTTTTTTTAACAAGTTAATTTTGATTCTAAATTTTTAAAATAGTTCAGTGTATTCTTAATTCTTTTAAAAAAAATTCAATATAGTAGTCGTAATTTTTTTTAAATGATTCAACGTAAAAGATAATAATGATTTTTTTTCCAAAACTATTACAATTTAAAATCATATTTTTTTGTTAATTTCAGAATTGAGTAGATCGTATAAATAGACATGTAGTTAACTTATGAGATTTAATTTTCCGGTTAAAGTTTTTATCGATTTTAACTTTCAGATTTTAGAGTTTTATCAATTTACCTTTTTACCCTATAAATTAGATTTAATTTGATATTTTTTTAATAATTTACTTATATTTTTTTTTATATTATTAAAGTAACTCAATTTTGTAATTAAAAAAAATTGTTTGTTTGTTGAAATTCAATTTTAAATTACACTAATTTTTTAAAAAAACTAATAAAATAAAATAATATATATATATATATATATATAATTTAATGTATAATGACAATATTGAGGTAATTCTGTTTGAATGAGAAGAATCTAAACTAAGGACAACAATCCTTAATATATACGAACTAAAAATGTCTTTAAATCTCAATAATATTTTCAATATTTATTTTGTCTGTTTACATTATTTGTTCCAATTCAATAACTTACATTGTATACTGAATTTATTTTCTTACTCACACAATTGTTTTTACAGAATAATTACCGAAATGTTAAATATTGACTTCAGAGACAAGTACAAAATCTCTATTTCTGTGCTATTTTAATAATTTTTTCCTTTAAATTTTTGTTTTCCTTTTTAAAATTATTTCACTATTCATTCCTTATCGTTTCAACTATTTATTAATTTTAATTCATTAACCCATTAATTTATAAATTTTTACCTTATTAATTCGTTTAAATATTATTCTGATACTTAATGATTAATTAATTTCATTAATTTATATATTCATTATTTCCTTAATTGATTTAAGTTAGGAGTTAATTCATTGTTTTCTTTAATATTTTTAAATATTACAATCTCTAGATTTTTTTTTAAATAACTTTTCTTAAAAAACATGGTTGGAATAGGTTAGAAAAACTGAGAGTTCTAAATGGTATAAAAAATTCAATATCTTTAGTTTGGATTAGGACACCTAACCCTAAATCCTAAACATGGCTATTCAATTTAAATTTACATGTGAATGAATGTAAGAGTTATACCATGAGAAATTATTTTACTTGATATGGACCACATGAGAATGTCCATGCTAGATTAGGTGAAGCATTCTTTGGATTTTTGCATTGTCTCTTTCTTCACACATGTTGTGGCCACTCCAGTTAACAATACCATCTAGTATTCCATTTCATCATGCACCACTGTGCAACAAACACAAACAATTTTTTTCATATCTAGAACAATGATGCTGTGGAATAAACAACAACAACAGCAGCAGTAACTAGTAACAGCACAACTAACCCATTTGACTAGCCGCCATTTCTTTCTTTTTGTTTTGAGAAAATTACACCTCTACAACCTTTTTTTTATACATATTCATCTCTCTCCTTAAGCAATCCATTTCAGCATCTATGACAGAGCCAAAACCAAGGTTAGTCAAGTGACACAACATTGTCCACATGCAACGATTCAGATTCCATGTTCTTTGTATGTTATAGCATGATTTGTAGCATCTGGTTGTGGTTTTTGATTTCAGGTATGCTGTTGTTACTGGAGCAAACAAAGGGATAGGATTGGAGACTGTTAACCAGTTGGCCTCAAATGGAGTGAAGGTGGTGCTCGCTGCCAGAGATGAGAAAAGAGGCCATGAAGCCATTGAGACATTGAAAGAATGTGGTCTCTCTGAGTTGGTGGTTTTTCACCAGCTTGATGTCACTCACTCTGCTAGTATTCATTCACTAGTGGAGTTTGTCAACACACAGTTTGGGAGACTGGATATATTGGTAAGAAGGCATGCTGAATATTCTCAACAGTGGAATTCATTTTCAATATCTTATTTTTTAGAAACCATTACATGATTAGGAGCCATTCTATATCCTTAATGTAGAGACATGAAAATCTTAAACTATTCTATAACATGTTTCTTATTTTTCCTTCTCCAAATAAGATGGTAAATTTATGGATTGTGACTTGACTTAGACATGACTTTTGGTCTCTCACTGAGTTTTTCTCTCCTATTTTCAAAAAAGTTGCAGTCCAGTCTATGTAAAATATTTCCGTTTCTATATGTTGTCCCTCTTCTAGTCTTCTTTTTTGTTGTATTGAGTTAAGCACTTAAATGGACGATCATAGAAAACTAAAGATATATAGACAAATCAAATGAAAAATTGTGGTAATTTAAACCATAGAAAAGTAAGTAAGAGATTACCATCAACACAAAATTAATGCAAGGTTAACACAAAGGGTATGACAAAATTGCGAGAACTAGCTAATCTAAGCTGAGAATCGAATAAAATTGAAACTAGATTATTTGTGCATTGTCTTACTAGGATGTGGAAATTATAGTGATTATAGGTTGACTGTAAAGAGTCCAAAAGTGCAATATGCTCTTTTAAAACCTTGAAATATTGTATCGTTTTTTATCAACATTTATAATTACTCATGACTGTACACAAAACAATAAAAAATATACTTAAATAAATCTTTCTTCATGCTTAGAGGAATATTTAGATTAAAAGTCATCTTTGTTTCCCTTTAACTTTATATGAATGAATCATTTTAACCTCTGAAAAATCCCACATTCTTGTATAGGTGAACAATGCAGCAATCAGTGGTGTCAACCCATATGAAATGGTCAGTGTGTATTCTTTTGCCTAATGTAAGGGATTTATGGTCTTTGTACAGCAGTTTTTGAAGCTGAGTTTCTTCTACATGTATGCAGGAAGGATCAATAATTAACTGGAGGGAACTTACTCAAACTTATGAAATGGCAGAAAAGTGCCTAAGAACAAACTACTATGGTGCAAAGGAAACGACTGAGGCATTTCTTCCCCTTTTGAAATTATCCAACTCACCTAGGATTGTTAATGTTTCCTCCCAAGCAGGGTTGTTAAAGGTACAAGAGTGCCTTAATTTTTCTCTTGAGATATGATTTTACATGAAGTCTCCAAACTCTCAACATTGGAAAAATTGTGTTGCGGTGATGTTTCAGGGGATAGCAAACAAATTGGCTAAAGGGGTGTTTGATGATGCTGAAAATCTTACAGAAGATAGAATAGATGAGGTGCTGAAAGAGTTTATGAAAGACTTTAAAGAAGGTTCATTCGGAAACAAAGGTTGGCCAACCTTCTTGTCTTCCTATATGGTCTCAAAAGCAGCCATGAATTCATACACAAGGATTTTGGCCAAGAAGTATCCAAACTTTTGCATCAATTGTGTGTGTCCTGGTTTTGTGAAAACAGACATAAACAGAAACACTGGCTTCTTATCCGTTGAGCAAGGTGCTGCTAGTGTTGTGAGATTAGCACTGCTTCCCAATGGTTCCCCTTCTGGCCTCTTCTATAGCAGGCAAGAAAAGTCAAACTTTTGAGTGATAAAAAAGGAATAAACCATGCAGATTCAAGAACAAACACGAGAGAATGTGCCTCTTGATTATATTTGTGTCATTTTTAGGTGTTAAGAATAAGAGAAGGAAGAGAATATTAGTAACAGTTAGGGGTTGGTTCTGTTTTGCTTCTTTTGTAGGATGAGTATTTTACTCGTAATGAGAGGAGAAATCCTTTAAGGAGAGGATATTTCATGTTCTTTTGCTTCAAAACAATGAAATAGTTTCTTTCTTTTCCATGGTGGATTCATAACTTCGGAAGAATACAGGCTAGTTAGACATTGATTCTCACATTCACCACACTTAGTTAGTATGGTCAAAGTTCTTCTGATTCTAAAAACACAACAGATCATCCACCAGAATGTGTTTAACAGTGTTTAGATTATATGATCGTTTGTGGTTAACGTGATTATCGTCTATCATGTCTAATGACTAGACCGTATATCTCTTCTCAATTTTTACACCATATTTTTTGTTAATTAATTTAAAAGTTTTCTCTAGACTTAGTTCTATATACAGAATTATGTTAAAAAATTTAGAATACTTTCTTATATTTATTTTCTTATATTTTATAATTCAATTAATTTTTTCCATTCGTGTTTATTTTTCTATTTTGTTGAAATTAACATTTCTTATTTAACATGATAAAATGCTATAAATTTCAGATACGTCTCTTAAATTGTGTGTCTCTGTGTTTGACACGTATCGAATATTGATATGCGTATAATATGTATTAGTAAAAATGTTAAATTCAAAAAATATTTTTTAAGTCTATATATTTTAACATAATTTCAAACTAATTTTAAAAATAACAAGTTATTTTTAAGAAATTCAAACTTATGGTATAAGTTTCTATTATCATAAATAAGAAATAAATCATATATATAATAAATAATATTTAGATTATAAATGTTTTAGGGAAAATGTTTTTATTTAATCTTTTATCATATCTTTATATAATGTGAAATTTTGTAAAGTTATTAATTTTTTTAAATGAATTTAAACTAAAATGTTTTTTTCAAAGATGATAAAGAAAAGAGATAAAAAAATTTAAATTAATTATATTATTTTTAATTTTTGGATTTTAGATAGATGAATTATATTTTTTTTTTATATTGGACTAACCTTATTTATATATATGAATATTGATTGTCAAATTATAATGATATAATATATACATTCTTATTATGAACGAACAGATTAAATAGTTTCAGCGGACAATCTAACAACACAGCAGCACGAGAGACAATGTAATAACAAAAAATCGTAAATGGTGACAAAACAAAATATTTATCAAATTACTCCTTATTCAAGAAAAACAATCATTGCACCAAACTAATAGTCACTTACCATAACTTTAAAATAATGATTTTGCTACCAAAATACACTTTACAAGTGAATATGGCAAAGTGCAATGGCTTCTTATGTAAAATATTTGTACGTTGTTGATGCACCCACGTCCCCACTTGCGCCAATGAGCCACCTCCACTACAAAATTTTGTACGTGTCAAAAACAATGAAGCAATGCAAAGAAAAGACAAAATCAACAATGAAACAAGCTCACACACTTCATTAAGTTTGCCACCAAGTTTTGGAGAAAACCACAAACATTTTTATCCAATATAGCTATCTCCCTCTTTAGCCCATCCATTGAGTTTCAACATTTCTATGGCAGAGCCAAAACTAAGGTTAGTATTGCACCACTTTAGCCCGTGCTTTCTTCATTTAGTCGTGGTCACACTATTATAACTTGGAATAAACACCAATTTATTTGAAGTTACTGTTAAAGTAGTCTCTAAGTTCCTGAAAATAGCTTCACTTGACAGTAAAAGTTGATGAAAAGGAGCGATAGGCAAGAAGATTGAATCTTTCACTGATAAAAGCTAACATTTGTCAGATCCAAAAAAAGGGTTTGCCGAAAATACAAATTTACAGTGGTATATAAGTTCAAATTTTAAAAATATGTGACTTGGAAACTGAAGTTTACGAACTTCTTTGATTTTTTTTTTTAATTTCAGAAACTAATACAATAGCGTCTTTCAATTTTTAGAACTAAAATGATTGTTTAGTTTATAATTTGAACTAAGTCCAATCTACCAAAACCAGGAGAGAAAAATTATTTGTACTTATATACGCTATTTTGGTGTTATTAGACTTTTCTGATTAGATCCAGCACTATTATGAATGTTTACATGAGTTATAAAAATGTGTGGTTTGTTGTGAAAGGTATGCTGTTGTTACTGGAGCAAATAAAGGGATAGGGTTTGAGACTGTTAAACAGTTGGCCTCAAATGGAGTCAAGGTGGTGCTCACAGCCAGAGATGAGATCAGAGGCCAAGAAGCCATTGGGAGATTGAAAGAGTATGGTCTCTCTGATTTGGTGACTTTTCACCAGCTTGATGTCACTCACTCTGCTAGTATTAATTCTCTAGCTGAGTTTGTAAAGACACAGTTTGGAAAACTTGATATCTTGGTATGAAGACCCAATTTCTCATTTTTTCTGTTTATCAGTAAAAAAGCAAATTAATGATTGTAATTTGGAAATATGAGGGAATCTTGTATTTATTGAATGTAAATAAGAACTTGTCTGCTAATTGTTATCCTTAAATCCTTTAGCTTAATATGAACAAATCAATTTAACCTTTTAAGAATAACAAATTCTTGTGCAGGTGAACAATGCAGGAATAAGTGGTGTCAATCTGGATGAAGTGGTGAGTGTGTGTATGTATTTATATATTTGTCTCTGGAGCCTCTATTATTATTATTTTGAGTTTCTTCAACATGAATTCAGGATGAGGGATCAGCATTTAACTGGGAGAAACTCACTCAAACTTGTGCGATGGTTGAAGAGTGCCTAACAACAAACTACTATGGCGCAAAGAAAGCAACTGAGGCATTTCTTCCCCTTCTGCAATTATCCAAGTCTCCTAGGATTGTGAATGTTTCCTCTCAAGCAGGATTCTTAAAGGTAAAAGAATGCCAAACTAATTCATGAGAGATGGTTTACTTTCCCTTGTAAACATTCACAAAATTTTGTTTATGGTGATGTTGCAGAACATAGCAAACGAATGGGCTAAAGGGGTGCTTAATGATGCTGAAAATCTTACTGAAGAGAAAATAGACGAGGTGCTCAAAGAGTTAATCAAAGACTTCAAAGAAAATTCCTTAGAAACTAAAGGCTGGCCAACCTTCTTGTCTGCCTATGTAGTCTCAAAAGCAGCCATGAACTCATACACAAGAATTCTAGCCAAGAAGCATCCAAACATGTACATAAACAGTGTGTGCCCTGGTTTTGTGAAAACAGACATCAACAAAAATTCTGGCATCTTATCTATTGAGGAAGGTGCTGCTAGTGTTGTGCGATTGGCACTTTTGCCTGATGGTTCCCCTTCTGGCCTTTTCTATGTTAGGCAAGAATTGTCCAACTTTTAAATGATTTTAAAAGCTTTGCATTCATGGAGTAACAACAATAAATTGCAATGGCACAAAGTGCCTCTTGCTCATATGTTCCCTTTTTTTTATCATGTTTTACTCTTATGTGATGTGTTGAGTGGAATTGTGGAGGATTACTTGCAAGTTGGACCTTTATCTTCTCACATTGTTCATGTTTGTAAATTTTTTGAGTTTTTATGGTTTAAGTACATGAGATGAACTATTCCTACATTCATAATAATCTAATATAAAATATCTATGCCATGTTAAGTTTACCACTGTTCCATGTTTACTGCCAAACATTAACCTAATATTTTTTTCGTTGAGTGAGAAAGAAACACTCCTACTATTTACTGATTACTGGTTAGACAATAAATATATATAAGTCCATAAATGTAAATAAGTCAAAATTTGTTATTTTATAAAGACTAAAATTATAAGCTTTAAAATTTTGAGCGACAAAATTTAAACAATTTTTTTTATAGAAATCAAAATCAAAATCAAATTACGCTCATTTGTGTGTTCTGGATAATGTTTTATAAAAGAAAGAAAAAAATTAACTAGCACTCGAAGGAGTTAAAGTAGTACAATTCAAAATTCAAAATTATAGACAAAAAAGAAAAACTAAAATGTTGATCCGAACATACACTAACGTATCTCATTGCCACAACCATCCCATACTAGCAAATTATCAAAATTGAATGGGCGTCGTTGTAAAGAAAAGAACAAAAGGAGAAGATGCTTAGGTGAATTTTATATTTGATAATTACTTACATGCCACTTCATTGTTTTCTTGTTTTCATTTTCAAGGAATTTTGAGCAGAAAGAAAATGTTATTTGTTACATTGTGCAAACTTGAGTTAGATTTAGTAAATACTTCAAATTAGAAGTCGACCATGACTGTTATTGGCCGTATTTTCTTTCAGCATTGAAAAAAGAAAACAGTAAATGAGCTCAAGAAGAAACAGACCCCGGAAAGTCCCTTCACTACATGCTATAGTAAAAATAAAATCAATTTCTAACCTTTTAAATTTATTTCTGTATTTATTTTTAACCTTTTCAGATTTCAATTGGTTAAACAAAACGACAAAACTTATGTTTCAAACTTATTCAACAGAGTTTATGCTCAATCAAATCAAACCAGACAATCACTATCCATAACTACCCTTCTGAATCTACAAACATCGCTCGAAGAACATACTCATTACAGTATGAGGGGCCCAAACTTGGTGGATTATAATGGTTAACTTTAGAGGTCAGACCACATTGACAGTTTGACCCTCTACGAGTTATGTTGAGACAAGTTGAGCCATCCAACCAAAGTGAAGAACTACCCAAAAGAAGATTTGCATAGGCATAATATATAACATAGTAACATGTCATTGAAGAAAACTAAAAGAAAAATCAAAGTGATGGCAGTTTCTATTACAAATTTGAATTTTCAAAGCAGGCTAAAAATTCTATCAAAATATGTCAACATGCATTTTACAAACTGACCATACTGCTTTGGCTTACACATAACCAGGGTAAATCGTCTACAATAGGAAGAGTTGCAACATAAAGGCAGTCTCTAAAAATTCATTCGCGTGTTCCAAACATAAAAAAAACATCAACATTCCTATACATTCTACGCCCCCTCTGCTAGAGTCCTCTTTGAGGTACTGATGTATAGAACTGCATCAAATAAAATAAAGTTTCCAATTATTTCTTCAACAAAATATCTATTGTGAATAAAAAATAATATTTCAATTTTCCAAATATATATATATATATGTGTGTGTGTGTAACATTGCTTTTCAAATATTAGTACCATTATTTCCTCGGATGAAAGCGTCACCATACTTGTTCTTCAGTTGTCCATTGACATATTCCTCCGTCTGCTCCATTGCAATATTCATATAACCATCTAGACAGGCAAGTATACCTGCACGATTAGCCAAAACGAGTGAGCCTACCTCATGCATACAGAGAAAGCATAACATAACAGATACAAAACTATACAGTGGACATGGGCACCAATATGCAAATTCACAATGCAAATCCATCAAACATTGAATTTGATAATCCATTGAAGGTCATAATTTGAACTACTCTCCCTCGTTTTGTCACTTTAATCATCAATTCCTTTTCAAATACTCTCGGAAACATATCATAAACTACTATCTTCAAACATGAGTTAAAAAGGTGCCTGTATGAATATACAAGTTTCCAACAATTTTGGGCAGGGCTCAAACACAGGTTGCCCAGAAATCTTAATCAATATCTGAGATCAAGAATTTGACTAAATAAAAAAATTTCTTATCCAATCAGCCAAATCATCAGGTTTTCTCTCAACAAAGCAGAAAAAACTGTGACAAGAAAATATGGACCAAGCATTAACATATCAATACATCATATCCAGCCCCGATATATCCATTAATTCACAAGCAAACAAACCCATACACACCCAATACAAAAATATGAAAGAAAATAAACCAAAACATGTCGGCACTAACAGTCTTTAACTTTTTATCAACATTTAGCAAAAAATCATGATCTGCGTATCTAGGGAACACGAAAAAAAGTAGTAAATGAAGAGAGAAACCTCGGTAATCAACACCGGAATTGAGCTTGACGACAACCGGCCTTCCACGAATGGATTTGAGGAAATCAGCAGGGGTTTTTGTGGTTCCTGATCCTCCTTTCTCAGTTCCACTCATTTTACCTTAACTTCAAAAACCTGCCAAGGAAAAACAGAATAACTTCAATCAATCACACACACAGGCACCGTATAAGGCATCCATTTCCCTCCTCACTGAAGCATTTTCACAAACAGCTTACGGTGAGTTAACACAATGTAATAAAAAAGGAATGAGCTGTTAATTCTCTCTCGAAATTCCAATTGACCCTCTCTAATTCGGTCCTAAACTAAACCTCTGGAATTTGACCTCAACCAGGTGCATGAAAAGGCTACGTAATCAAGATTCACAAAAGAATATAATATACAAGAAAAGTAAAGAAAATATAGAAAAAGAAGGAACAGTGTTGTGATAGTGAGAGTGAAAAATTGAAGAATGGTTTAGAAGAGCGTACCTGAGATGAAGTGAATTGACTTCACACACGGATCCTCTCTCTTCTCTTCCTCAGATGCTTTTGAAAACAGAGAGATGGCAAAATAAGAAGACACAAGTAACGTTGAAAAACCCAAAAAAAAAAACCCTAGGGTTTCAAAATCAACCAATCTAATTTTCTAACGCTCCCACACAGCGTGAAAAAAAACTCAAAAAATAAAAATTATATTAGTTAAATATGTATTTTTTTTTCAATCATATTATTGGTACCAACTTGCAATCGTGTAGTAAGTTAAAAATAATCAGTTAATAAAAGTTAGACAAATAATATTTTATCTTGTAAATCAAACTTAAATTATATGTTTCAATTCTTAAATTATATGTTTCAATTTAACTCTTTGTCTTCATAATTGTTTGAATATGCAAGCTTGATTTGATTAAATTTTCATATAGAGTGTGAATACATTTATTTTTTATTATTTTAAAATTAAACAAGTCTAGTCTATCTTAATATCATATCATCTAATTATTAACACATGTTCCTACTAAGTGCACAGTAATAAATGACGTACCTTTCTTTTTAGAATGTGTGTTATTTATATTATTTTAATGGGTTTATCTTATTGGGGCTTGATTAGTGGAATGGATCACACTTATGGAATACCTAATGACAGATTAACTGCACTGACCTTGGCGAGCGTTAATGAATTTATGTGTCGGTCGGTCGGGCAGTCCGTGGTGATTTCCATGGTCTCGGAGGTAGACGAATCTCGGTCAGGAAGACTGAATCTCGATCTCGCCCATACCAGTACAACACAAAATAGCCAGTTAATATATATATATATATGGATTATTCATTATAATTGTTTTTTTTTATGTGGACAACTTTTTTTTTTATCTTATCCTTATATTAATATTTTATTTTAGTTATTTTCTCATTTTATAATTATTTAAATTTAAAACTAAAAAAAGTTAATATTAAATTTTTTAAAAAATATTTATGGTTTGTAACCACTATTTTAGTGAATACAATTACTTACTGATTTTCCTTTTATTAACACTAGTAGACATATAATTTATAAATTATCTAAGTGCAGTTATTGATATATTGTGAAAAACATAGTGAACATAATAGTTAAATTTAAAATGTCATGTAATGTGGTAAAAAAACTTAATATAATGCAATATAGTTTTTATAGTAAAAAATATATTAAACAAATTCAAATTTATAATACAATAAACTTAATTATATTAAAACAATTACGTCATTTGTTTCATTCTCAATACTGGTAAATCATTAATTTCGATGTGTTAGACGAGGAAAAGTTCTTACTAAGTGAAACAATTTATTTTTTTTTCATATTTTCATCTTTCTTAAAATTATAGTTTTTATTTATTATTATTTGATTCACATATTTATATTAAGCGTATAGATTTATAGTTTATTTTAATAAATACGAATATATTATATCCATATATAAAAATTATTACTTTTTATAAATAAATTTTAAGAATGATACTATAGTTTAGTTTGGTTTTAAAAACTGTTTTTTTTAATCTTAATAAGAATATGCAAATAAGAAAAAAAAAATTATCGGCAAAGAAAATAATAAATAAAAATTTGTAAATTTTTAAAATTAAAAGAATTATGAATGATATGTTTTATATAATTTGATTATTGTTATAATTTAATTAATAAAAAAATATAAGCATCCAAATTTAAATTTCAATGACTAGGGCATGGAATCAATGGGTTGCAACAGCCGTCTATAATATCCAAATCCAAAAGGAAATTGGTCAACATGTTTTGAAATTTGTAAAAACATACATTGACATTAACAAACATGATACATTGAAAGTAACAAACATCCAATTGTTGTGTATATTTCTTAGTTCATATTTTGAACAAAGAAAAAGGCCAAAGTTGAAGAATCACTGCTTATTAATAAGGTTGATCATTGTGATGCATTAAAGGTTGATAGACAGTTATCATCTTCTAGTTGCTGTGTGCAATGGGGGAGGAAGCAAAAAGGTTTAACTTTTGTTTACCTTAAGTTTTTGTTTCTAAGTATATTAGACTAAGATCTGAGATTTTGTTTTAGATTAAACATTACACTTAACTTCTTTGTAGGGATATATAGTATAACGTTTTCCTATTGAAATGTTAGTATAATATATAAGAAAGAAGTGTCTGTATAATATTTTTCAAACAATTAAGAAACTAGTGTATGATTGAAAAAGATGGAATATTAGAAGCAATCTGACAAAGTGTGAGAAATTATCAATATAATATACTCTTTTTTTCTACTAACTGAATAGACTTTCTAAGTTCTAACCACAGAGTGATTACTTTCTGAACTATCTTTCAGGTATGCTGTTGTGACAGGAGCAAACAAAGGGATTGGTTTTGGTGTGTGTAAGAAGTTGGCTTCAAATGGGATTGTGGTGGTGCTAACAGCTAGAGATGAGGGGAGGGGCTTGAAAGCTGTTGAAACACTGAAAGAGTTTGGTCTCTCAGACCTTCTGGTTTTTCATCAGCTTGATGTGGATGACCCTGCTAGTGTTGCTGCCTTGGCTCATTTCATCAAAACCAAATTTGGGAAACTTGATATCTTGGTATCAATCATAATTTCTTGTTTTTCTTTGCAAAGTAACTATTTGATTGTCACATAAAAATACTGAGTTATACACCTGAAGTGTTGTCAAATCTATAAAATGATATAGTGAAGTGTAGATTTCACATTACATTCATAATAATGTATCAAAATTAGGAACTTCCTTTTCACCATGTTATTTAAAATCTTCACTTTTTTGGTACTGATGCAGGTGAATAATGCAGCTGTTACTGGGGGTAAATTATTAGATGGTGACGCTTTACTTAGAAGGGTTGGTTTGCTTGTTCTTTTTTGCTTTTCTTAATCTATCTACTCCTATTCTGATCAAGCTATAAAATGTTGTACTCTGAAAGTCAAGTACTATTTCTGAGTTAGCAAGGTTGATTAAAATCATTCTCCTCATTCCTCAAACCAACAATTTATCTTTTCATTTCCTTGTTTTAGAGCCATGTAAAATGCAGGTATGTTCCATATTCACCTATTGGTCTCTGTGTATTGTAATGGAGAAGAAACTGATTATAAATGGCATATTTGTTGTAGAGAAATGGTGAAAAAGTTGATTGGAGTGAAGTAGGGTATCAAACATATGAGTTAGCTGAACAATGTGTGGAAACAAACTTCTATGGTGTGGAAAGGATAACTGAAGCTCTTATTCCCCTTCTCCAGCTATCCACTTCACCAAGAATTATCAATATTTCCTCCAGAGCAGGGCTCTTGAAGGTATACTGATTTATTATTTCATATTTAAAATTGTTTTATTGTTTAAGTAAATAGAGCATAAATTGTAAAGTGACACATGATAGAACATGTTAAGATGGTTTATTATTTTTGTTCTTTGACTGTTTCAGAACATACCTAATGAGTGGGCTAGAACAGTGTTCAGTGACATTGAAAACCTTACAATAGAAAAAATAGATAGGGTACTGAAAGAGTTTCAGAAAGATTTCAAAGAGGGATCATTGGAAATCAAAGGTTGGCCAGTTTTTGCTTCTGCTTATACAATGTCAAAAGCAGCTTTGAATGCTTACACAAGGATTATGGCCAAGAAAAATCCACATTTTCACATAAACTCTGTGTGCCCTGGCTTTGTCAAGACAGATATGAACAACAACACTGGACTATTAAGCATTGATGAAGGTTCTGAAACTCCTGTAATGTTGGCACTGTTGCCAAGTAATGTTCCTTCTGGTTGCTTCATTTCTCAGGGTGAAGTAGTGCCCTTTTGATCATTGAATATCCATTTATTTAGCAGAAAGTTCTGAATAAGTAAGTAGATAGTCATGAAAATTAATTTAGTTCTATCCAGAGTCTATATTAAGGCTATTTTCTACACCAAATTTATGTAGGTTCTGTTTCTGCTAGTAAGTTTGTGGCATGTTTGATGAATAAAAGTTCTGTGATTTCATGCTTTTCTGTGTATTACAGTTTTCTTCAGTACACTCCAGAAAGAGGAATTACTCAATAATGAAGAACAACTTCTCTGCTTAGATTTTTATTACATATATATTGCCATAAGAACTATTTACATATTTAAATTTGATTACAATGAACATAAAAATTAAAAGTTTTAATTTGAATTTTTAAAATACTTTTAATTTATAACTATTTTTTATTAACTATCATTTATCCTACTCTTTTAATACTTTTAATATATGTTTAACATGATAATATTTTCCAATCAAATAGGGATAATAAATTAGTGCAATTAGGACTGGGTAAATAAACCACGTGAGCTAACTTTCCTCATTTTTAATATATTTCTATTTTACTTCTTCCATATTTTCTGTTTCTCAGCCATGACTTTTTAATACTAATATAAATGAAAACTATATTTGATATATTATTATTAATAAATTTGAGTGATGAATTATATAAAATAAATTGAGTGATTAATAATGAAAAAATAAAATAAAATATTACATGTTTTATACATTACTAAAAAAATATTAAATAAAAATTAATTATAGAAAAAAATTATTAACTAAATTAAATACTATTTTAGGAAAAAAATTAATAGTATGTGATGTAATTTTTAAATTTATAAACTAATTTTTAAATTGATATTTAACTAACTATTAACTACTTTAAAAATTTTAACTTTAAAATTTTTAACTTTAAAATTTTTAAAGGAATAGTTAAAACTTTAATAGTTAAATAAATAAATTTATCTAAAAATTAATTTATAAATTATTTTAAATATTAATAATTTTTAAATTTTTAAATAGCATTTAATTTAATTAATATAGTAATTAATTGTTTTTTATTTTTAAAACTAATTTTTAATTAATAATTTTCTCGTATCGATGGTATGAAATCTAACTAAATTAGTAACCAATATATATTCACAAGAATCCCTTATAAAATTTATTAATAACTTTTCAATTTTGTGAAATAACATGAAAAAGTATGAACCACAAATAACTTTAACATGCCAAATTTTTTTTTGGAAATAATATTATCAAGTAAATAAATTTTTTGTGTCCAAAATAAACATATTAATTTCTTAGAAAATAACAAATAAATAAACAAACCGTGACTTTTGTTTCCAATACTGAAAGTCAAACTCAAGAAATATGTTCCAGAAGTTGAAGAAAAAGTTGACATAAAAGAAAAGAGCTGGTGAACTCACCTCTTAAAACTGGTGTCAAATTTCCAAAAGCTCACAAAGGTCTCTTGCATAAACAATGGCAGCAGCAACCATAAGGTACATGTTTCTTCAAGTCTCATCATCCATATTATATGGTGCACAAATTTTAATCAATCATAGAATAACAAAGAATTTTAAGTGCTTATTTTTCCATAACTTTGATGGATTGATTTATGTTACAGGTATGCAGTTGTCACAGGAGCAAACAAAGGGATAGGATTTGGGATTTGCAAGCAATTGATTTCTAATGGTATCACTGTGGTGCTAACAGCAAGGGATGAAAAAAGGGGTATTGAAGCTGTTGAAAAACTGAAAGAGTTTGGTGCGTCTGACCAAGTGGTGTTTCATCAGCTTGATGTGACTGACCCTAAAAGCATTGAATCCCTTGCAAATTTCATCAAAACCCAGTTTGGGAAACTTGATATCTTGGTATGATAAAGTTTTAGCATCTTATTATATGTTTCCTCATCCTTTTTCTTGTCGATCCCAGCAGAAGCACCAGGGCAGGCACACACATCTTATTCTGTCTGTTAGAAGGAGAATGCTATCACAAGATGAAGATTATTATATGAATTAAGATGGTACATATTGTGAAGAAGGGTAGGAATTTGACCTATAAAATACAATGAGTTGGTGAAGTTTGAAGGATGAAATACAGTTTCAGCCATTGACTTTTTGAAAAATTTTCAGTTTAAATTATAATATATGCCGAATTTGTTCTGGATGCACTAATATTTTATCACAGTTTTAAACCCTTAATTTCTAAATCAAGGATTGTAATTGCATCCTCCTTACAGAGCCAAACAGTGAAGGAGAAAAAGGTTTAAGAACAGGCTAGCATCTAAATCCTCATTTTTGGAAGTTCATTTCGTTTCATGACTTCATCCATGTTCGTATTCAATAATTGAAACTTTTAGTTAGCAAGCACTTGTCCAGTACCAACTCTTAGATCGGTTGGATCTTACTGTTCTTCTGCTGTGTGTTCCTTGTATAGTTCATTTTTCTTTCCATTACCATGCACATACCTATTTGGAAGTTGGAATGAATGATGATTAATGTTTGAATTCTGATTAGGTGAATAATGCAGGAGTCAGTGGAACTAGTGTTGACCATGATGCTATAGCTGCTGCAGGGGTATGTATTCCAAGTTATATATAATATTCAGTTCGTCTTCAAACCTGAGAGCTGAAAGTTCACTAGGAAACGTTAATTTATAGTAATTTGATTGAAGGCTTTTGATCTAGTTTGTGAATGGTTTTCTAGAATGTATTGTCTGCAGCTTTTTAGTTTGCATAGACGATAGGCCAAACATCCTACATTGGGGGTTATAAAAGAAGACAAATTTTAGCACAATTTAACATTTGTAAGCATAAGATCAACAATGGTAGAGCTTTTAATCATGATGGGCACAAAGTTTCAAAAATACAACATATACTCACTCTTAGAATTTGGAATTGGACTTAACCCTAAAGATAGCTTAAGAGTTGAGGTAGTTCTCAGTTTATATACTTTATTTCGATCATATTACTAGCCATCATGGGATTTCCAACATTCTCCTCATACTAAATGACTAGACATTTTGAGTGTGAAGTTTGCAAATTAAACATCTACAAGTGGTCTAATAATGACCAATAATATAGGTGGCCAAACCACCAACAAAAGTTTGAATAAACTTTGACACCATCTTAAAATGTGTAGCTCCATCCACCACTCAGTTATTTTTCTTTGGCCAATGATATTCTCTCATCCATGTTTCTATGTGATTCTGTCATAAACATTTCCTTGTCCAAGAAATATCTGGCCTTACATTTTAATTATATTCAAATTTCTTCGGATGGAACTTAATCTTCGTTCTTGCAAAAGACATCTTAATTATAAAGAGTTTTTTATTTTTATTTGAAGATGTCTACCCTTATTTGCGGTAAGGAAAGAGGTTAACTTTCTTCTCTTTGACAACAGGAAAAACTTGGCAGTGTTGATTGGAGAAAATTCGCACATGAAACTTATGAATCTGCAGAATCAAGCATTAGAACAAATTACTATGGAGCCAAATTAATATGTGAAGCATTTATTCCCCTTCTAGAATTGTCAGACTCACCAAGGATTGTTAATGTTTCCTCCGTCATGGGGAAGTTGGAGGTATATGTAACTAATATGCATGAACTTGTTACTGTGTCCTGTGTCTTGCATCACAATCTGGCTAGCCAACTTTTACTATGTGATATTTCTTCAGTCATTTTGATGTATTTGATATACTATTGTTCATGCTGATGCAGAAAATACCAAATGAATCGGCTAGAGGAGTCCTAAGTGATGTTGAAAGCTTAACAGAAGAAAAGGTGGAAGAAGTTTTGAATCAGTTTCTAAATGGTTTTAAAGAGGGTTCATTACAAACCAATGGGTGGCCAGATGTGCTTTCTGCATATATAGTCTCAAAAGCTGCTTTGACTGCCTACACAAGAGTCCTTGCCAAGAAGTACCCATCTTTCTGCATCAATGCTGTTTGCCCTGGCTTTGTGAAAACAGATTTAAACTTCAATATTGGCTATTTTAGTATTGAAGAAGGTGCTGAAAGTGTTGTAAGGTTGGCTCTGCTACCTAATGGAGGTCCTTCTGGTCTCTTCTTTTCTCGAAGTGAAGTGACATCAGTCTGATAAAAGGTTCACTGTGTACTTGAAGAGAATGAATAAGTAATAAGCTATGTTTCATGTTAGGACATGTGTCATGTACCTTGCACAACAGGAAGATAAGGCACATATCTACCCATCATGGCTAAGAACAACCCTACAGTGAATTGCAGATGCTACAGGGTTATGTTGCCAATAGTGGTGAACTACACAGTATAATCACACTAATGATTTGAGAAATCAATTTAGACACAGTGTATTGATTGTTAAAATTATTAGTTTATGGAAGACTTAAATGATCTTTACTACAAGTTAATACATGTCTTACTTACCTATTTGTAAGCTTATTAATTTGTAAAGCTGGTATGTTAGTACTTCTCTGCTTCAAAAACTGCTATACTCTTGCTATTTATGACCCTAAATAATTGATGAAGGAACTGAACATCCTCTAATCTCAGCTAACACAAGTTGTGATGGCATTGAGCTCTTCTCTTTTACGGTTTTTGTGGTGGTTTGCGGAAGCTTCAATGGGTTGTAGGTGGATCAAGGCTCTCCTAGGAGTTGTGGTAGCCTTGGAGGTGCATGAAGAGTAGGAGAGTGAGAGAGGTTCGACCAACTCTTTTTTATAGGTGAAAGGGTTGAAGATTAAAGACCTAAATCTAGAGAGATTTTAGGCAAGGGAGTAAGAATGACACATTTTGGCAGCATTTCATTACTCAAATTAATCTTGAATTTACATGACCCAAGCTCCTCTATATATAGCAAGAGTGGGCTGAATATGAAAAGAGAATTTGAGGGAATTTCAAATGAAAAAAACTTTGAAAGTGGCACCCATTTTTAGACTTAGCACATGTAGCATATTTAACATGTGATGAAAAACATTTAACACATGTTAAATATGAAATATGTGGAAAATGTGTCTTGGTTAAACATAACTGGCCTTGGTTAAAATTAGGTGTTTTAGAAATCCTAATTTAACCAAGGTTGGTTTTTAGGTGCCAAATTTTATCTAAGAAAAAATTACAAATAAAATTTCTAATCTAATTTTGACAAGAAATTAAAATCTAATCTACACTAGAATCTATGGCATGTAAAAATGTGTCCTCTTGACCCCTCTTTGACTATGACTCTAGTGGTTGCCTCAATTTGGTGGTCTTTCAATGGGTTGGTGCTGTGCCTCTTCTATCAAACTGCCTTCAAATCCTTGTTTCTTTTGACAAGAATCAAGAGCCACAATTTTAACTCAAAATATTTTGTTTTCATCAGGAGTGATGAAAAGTATGAATAGTCATTGTTGTTAACTCTTTGGACTCTTACAAGTTTGTGGTTCTTGAAGGAGAAACTAAGTTAATCTGCTATTAAACTCTTTTCTGGATATACTAATGTTCTTTAAGCTTATATACACTTGTAAAAACTCTCAAATCAAGAAAAGAGTTAGGCTATGTTACAGATGTTATTTCAATAATTTATAGTCTTTTTTTACTAGCTGAAAATTTTGTTCGAACACTTTAATACTTTTTAATATTTTTTAAATTCATACATTTTTATCATGATTTTTTTACATTACACAATTTTTGGACCATTTCAAGAATTGATATAATAAATGTATGATACATGCTTGAAAGTATGGCATTCTTATAAATTTGATTATAAATATTTTATGACATTTTCAGATGAATAATACAATATCCCATGTGAAAAATATACTAGTTGAAATTTAAAAAAAAAAACGTAATTAAAATGATTGATATGTAAATAAGGAATTATAAAAGTTTTAAATTAATTAAAATTAAAATTATAAATACTTGAAAATATTTTATACAAATTAAATTAAAAAATATATTAAACATTCTATAAGTTATTTCAACATATAATTTTTCTAGCTTAATAAGCGAGCTTAAAACTTGCTAGTTTTTCATCTTTTAGTTAATTTTAGTTCGAAATCAAATGTACTTTTTTCCCTACTTCAGCAATGTTTTACAATTGTTCATATAATAATACAAAGAACTTAACTCTTTTAAAATATTTTCACTTTTGCAAAGCATGTTTTTGTGATTTTATATTTTTTTTTCAATTATGACTATGTTTAGCAAAACTAGCCCAAAGTTATTAAACAAACAAATATAAAATGAAAAATTGAACCATATTTATACGATATTTTTATATAAATTTTTAAACTTTATTTTATTGATGAAATATACGTTGAGGGTATTTCTAATTTTATTTTATTTTATTATTTTTAAGATAAGTTATTTTTTAAATTTATTTTACTTTCATTTGTTATTTTATATTATGAATTCACTATTAATTTATATATCTACAATAATCCTATTCAAATTTAAAATAAAATACAAATAAATATTTTTTAAATATGCATGACATTTTCATTAAGTTAATGAATTTAACAGTTAAAATAATCCTTAAATAATAAGAAATATTATAAATAATATAATATCTAAGATAAACTATATAAAATAAAATAGTCTTATTTTCTATCATTATCAATATCTTATTTGTTAAAAGATTAAAAATAAAAATTCTACCTAATATAAAAAAAAAGATAAAAATAATAAAGTCATTCCTTGTCGGTGAAGGAAAACAAAAGTAACAAAGTCACTCCAATGTCTCTTATGATTGTGATTTGTTACTTTTTTTTAGTTAAAATATTATTTTCCGTAAGTGCCATTAATAAGCTCTTTAATGCTATATTTATATTAGCCAAGTTTTCAAAAAGTTTTACAATGGCATGTTTGGATTGAGAGATCAAATCCATGTGTGTTAAAATAACTTAAAAGACTTTTAAGTTGAAAAGGTGTCCCAATTTAACGTTTAAAACGTGTGTTTGTGTAGGACACATGTAATCGGCTCTATGGAGTGAGGTTTGCACCCACTTATATATTATGAAAGGCTTTCATCTCTAGTCGATGTGGGATCTCCAACAATGTCGACATGTATGATATTTATTGATGAAATGTTCAATTCAAAAAATATTTGTTAAATTTTCTAGAAATGCTAACACGATTTTAAAAATATAAATACAATAATTTTTTAAAAACTCAAATTTATTGTATAAAATTTTATTATGATTATAAATATAAGGAACAAATTCTTTTGAACCAGTTATGAAAAAAAAATCTTACAGCTCCTAAAAAAATCTGAAACATACTTCTGCATATAAATATTTTTATCAATTTATATAATTCATAATTAATAATATATAGATCTGTGTCTCGTATTCTACATTTTAGAGATTATATGTATCTCCGTGTTCGTGTCGTGTCAATGTCCGTATTCATATCTGTGATATGTAGATTTTAAGGTAATTTTTGAGTTTAAAAGGTTATTGAGAGGAAGATGGAAAGAAAAGAGAAGTACTTTCAAACGTAGTTTCCTTCCAATGTAAACCCAAACTATCCTTTGCCCTAACTTATGCAAAATTTGTCTTATCAAAAAACATCCAAATCAACTTAAATATTTGCCACTCAACACATTTCCACAAGTTTGAATTGTATAATTTTAAAAAATATTTAACATAAACCTTTTCCTTTTGGTTATGGAAAATGTTGATATCTCCTTATCATTTATTCAAAGAGTATTTTATAAAAGATCCATTAATTATTAACATAGGCCTAAAACCTTAAAAAAAAAAGAAATATCTTTTTTGATATTTAAAATTAGTTGAAGGGAATTTTAAAAATTAAATAATATTAGTTAAAATTTAAAATATATTAAAGATAATGGTCAATGTGATACTTAAAACCAGTTGAATTTTTTTTAAGAATTAATTTTAATCAAGATTTAGAGGGAAATTAATAAGTGACTAAAACTTCATATATCCCATAATAACCAAATTAAGATTATTGTGAAAAAGAAGAATATATCCATTAGGTTAAAGTTTCAATGTAACTTCTTAAATTTTTTATTTTTTCATATAAAGTTTGATTTTAATTGTATATTCTTTGTTTATCTCTAATACAAAAACTAATAATGAAATCTAATAAAATAAAAAAGCTTAATCCTGATGGGTGAAAAACAACCGCAAACCCAAAAACAAAAATTCCCTTGAAAGAAGTTGCAAAATTGTTACATGGATGAAAATGATCTACAAATTGCACATAAATTGTTTCTTTTCTCAAAAAACTGAAAATGAATCCTAATCTTGCAAAAGACGAAGGATTGATTAACACACAATTCATGACAGAAAAGTAAGCAGCATCGACTTGATTGATGAATTTTCTGTATTTGTACGTGATTGATGAATTAGTCGTTGAAGCTTCACTTTGAAAAAATTTAATGTTACGAGGCACATGTGTCTCCAACTTGTTGGTCCCACACAGAGTTTCTTCTTCTGTCGCCTTGCGGATCTCAACAAATTCTTAAACCCCTTTGGAGATCTGCTTCAAACTCTATCTCCTTCTTCAACTTCCTCACTCCCCTCACAGGCAAGTTATTATCTTTCAATTCAAATCCTGCATTTGCATCAGCTTCAATTATAAAAATATCACCTTTTCCCCATTTTTTTTATTTGTTCTGATAAATAAGTATTGCAAAACAACTAGGATGGTGTATTTGCTAAAGGGTGTCATCTAATTTTGGATTATGTGTACTGAACCCACTAAATTTTAATTATTTTTTATAATGTGTGGACTTGTTCTGTAATTTTGTGTGCCTTCTGCGATTTGAAGAAAAAGAGCTTATTTGCAGGTTTGAAGTTTGGTAAATTTATGGTTTAAATTTTTCAGGTTTTTTTTGGATAAGAGTGGACTATAATGGCTGCCCTGAAACCTGGTGTTATTGCTTTGTTTGATGTTGATGGGACTCTTACAGCTCCCAGGAAGGTATCTGTTTTTTCTAGAGCTAATGGCACTACATGAGCATGTGTGTGGTTATTTTCTTACAGTTCGAAAACAATCTCTGGTTGTTATTTTGGCCTCAACGTCAAGTTTTTGGGTCACCATGGCCACAATTGTGACTGCAGCAGCCACAATTGTTTGCAATATCAAGTGTAGACAACCAAAAGTTAAAACCTTGATTACATAATCATTGCTGAAAAATATATGCATGCCGCAATTTGATATAGTTCTAAGACAGATCTGTTGTCTGTATGCCACCTGAGGTTATTCATAATTTCATTGATTATCAAATGCTGTTGTTCCCTTGGCTAAACAAAACTATAAAATCTGGACTTGTTCGTTCTGATTGTTTAGTTTTGCATCACCTCTACTAATTGTTGTCTACTTGAATGCAAGGTGGCCACTCCAGAGATGTTAACATTCATGCAAGAACTACGAAAGGTGTGTGATTTAGAATTTTTTTGAACATAAGGTGTTTTAGTTCAACATCTACTTGGCCATGCATAAATCTGTGCATTCTGTCCTTTTTGTTATTGAATTTTGTGTTGTCTGGGTTCAGGTTGTAACAGTTGGAGTTGTTGGGGGTTCTGACCTTGTAAAGATATCAGAACAACTTGGAAGCACAGGTTAGCTATAGATTCATGTCATGACACTAAAATGCTAAAGCAAGTAGGAAGCCACATTGATTTTAGTGTTTCTTCCATTCCTTTTAACAAATCCCATCATATGCATTATTTTCATATTCTTGTTGTACCTAGGTAAACTTATAATCATCGTTACAAGATTTTCCTTTGCATTATATTTATTCTTCGTTTCTACTAATTCTGAAAAGGCATAGATTATCTGCTCTGTAGATTTTCTATTAAAACGAAAAAATGAAATAAAGAAAAAACCAGGAAGGCTTATATTTTGAATATCTGTCTGTTGCAGTTACCAATGACTATGATTATGTATTTTCTGAGAATGGTCTCGTGGCTCACAAGGAAGGAAAGCTCATTGGAACTCAGGTACAACACATAAACCTGATTCACTCAAAGAAACAAATTGCCATCATGGATGTATCTTAATAGATTTATGCTAATCCTTTGAGATATTTAAGATAACTTAACTAGTGGCACTGTGTTGTGACTTGTAAGTAAAGAAGGCATTATACAAACTTTATGAGCCCACTTTTTGGTATGTAAAGTAAATTATACCCTTTAAGACCTATTGAAAGTTGAGCTGGTAAAGTTATTGAATACCAATATAATTTTTTTGTCTCTAAAACACCGTGACAAGTTGTGAATTGCCCTCTTTTCAGAGCATGAAGTCATTGCTTGGGGAAGAAAAGCTGAAGGTATGGCTTTATTTGAGATTGACCATGCTGATTACATCCTAAAATTGTTTTAGGTTGTTACTCTTATATATTCTTCTCCCTAGGAATTTTATGCATATCATAACCCAAAAATGACTGGAAAAATCAAGTTTATCTGTAAGTTCGTTTCATGTAAGTTCAGAAGCCGTGAATAAATGAGATTATACTTTTGTAAACTGCTTTTAAATTCAATAAAGTTGTGATCTGTGTTGTGTGAGCATATAAAAAAGGCATTTTATATTAATAAATTCCTTTTAGTAATGACAGAATGGGTGATATTTTGCAGGAGTTCATTAACTTTACACTTCATTATATTGCTGATTTGGATATCCCTATTAAGAGGTTAGAGAGATTCAGAAGCTAATATATGTTTTTTGGATTAGTTATATGAACCTGTTAGTTTCTAATTGATATAACAATATTTTTAGGGGAACATTTATAGAATTCCGTAGTGGGATGCTGAATGTGTCACCTATTGGCCGAAACTGTAGCCAAGAAGAAAGAGATGAATTTGAGAGATATGACAAGGTTATTTATTTTGCTTTTCATTACATTCACTAGAATTTTCACTATCCAAATTGAAATTTTAGGTGAATTATGTTATCCTAAAAGTTTTCAATTTAAGCTCTCAGGTTCAAAATATACGCCCAAAAATGGTTTCTGTACTCCGGGAGAAGTTTGCTCATTTTAACTTAACTTTTTCCATTGGAGGACAGATAAGTTTTGATGTAAGTAATGATCCTCATGACATGATATGGTGATTTTGTTTATGGTAAAGTGATAGGTAAAAAGTGCTTAATTTAAATATACTACACAGGTTTTCCCTCAAGGTTGGGACAAAACATACTGCCTAAGATACCTTGATGGTTTCAATGAGATTCACTTCTTTGGTGACAAAACTTACAAGGTTAGTCCATAAGTTTATCACACAGTACAATGTTTGGATCAAATGAACATCTTACATATTCTCTGCCTCCCTGCATACGTATTCTGTCATTATGTATTCTATGCGGTCTTAATAAGCACTCACATTTGTCTGAGTCCCCAATGTCACTTATTTTTATGAAAATCCTAAAGGTGAGTTGGGGCAAAATGTTTTTGTAATAAGCTAAGTTATTGACAATTAGGGATTGCAAATAAACCCGTCTGACAAGTATTGTCCAAACTCGTCCCAATTTTTTATAGGAAATCTTCATTTTTATAAGACGGGAATGTATATATTTGTACCATCCCATTCCTATACTCATTCTCGTCATCGTACCTGTCCCGTTTCTTAATTACTAAAATATCTTTAATTTATTGGGTAACCTATAAAACTTGTATTAACTATTTTTCGGTCCTTAGTGTCGTAACTTATTTTTAGATCATACATTTAATATTTTTACACTTGTTTATAATTATTTTACCTTTATTAAATTGTTATTTGGTCATCTCTTTTAATATTTATACAATTATAATTTCTTTTTTGATATTTGACATTGGAGAAAATAAAATATGTATTCTTTTGACATTGAATACTTGAAATATTATGTTTTCTTTGCTGTGGTCTTTATTTTTATAAAAAATATTTAATTAATATTTGAAACAGTAAGAGTGATATATGGGTATTGGGAAGAAGATGAAATAGTCAAATTGCACTCGTTCCTGTCTAGTTGCAATCCCTATTAGCTATATAATTCTGTTTTATAGATAGTGGCTTAGTAACATGAGTTCTTTTCCACATTTTGAATATTTCAAACTGTTGAGCAAAATTTAGTGCTTAGATTTTATATTTATTGATAGTTATCTGTTATTCTAACTCCTTGTTCAGGGTGATCTTTCACTTGTTTCCACTGCTAGATTTATGGCTTCCGTGAGCATTGTTAGGGTAGTTAGGCAGAAGGATTGATTAATGTCCTATAATTATTTTATTTTTGCTGTGCAGGGTGGGAATGATCATGAAATATATGAATCTGAACGGACAATTGGACACACAGGTTAGTACTTGTATTGTCATTTGTGCAAGGAATATAATTGTTTCAGTCATATTATGGGGAAAGAGTTCAATTTCGGTATTTTTTTTTAAAAATTAAGACCTAAAAATTCATTTGTCTTTAGTAAAAGAAAATAACGTTTCTCTATTTCTTAAATTCTTTACAATCAGAATCTAAAAATGAAAATGCTTTTAACCAATTGTTCCTGTGAGTGCAGTTTTTTTTGTAAATCTCAAATTATAATAACTTTTTCAAAGTTTTGGTATATTTTTTTAAAAATGAACCAACTAAGGCTAAGAACCAAGCCAAAGTAGGGTAAAAAGGTTAACGGAATCCTTGTTATTTGCATTGGTTATGTAATCCTTATTACTTGTATTCTTTTTGTTCAGTTACAAGCCCAGATGATACTCTGAAGCAGTGTAAATCTATATTCCTAGAAAATTAAAGAAGTTTGCTGCAACATACTGTTATGGAGAATTGCAGAGGAAGTGTACCCCCATCCATGTTCTACATTGGACCATATAGGCTGTAATAAAAACTTTGTATTTTGATTGTAAGTTCACATTTTGGTTTAATAATAAGTTTATCATTCAGTAAAGTTTGATATTGAGACTAGTCAAAGATCATGCTACCAACTAACATTCTTCTCATGAAAGGGTATATGTTAGATAAAGAATGTTAAAATAATCAATCCAAAGTTAAAGTCAAAATCATGTTCAAATATGAAGTAGGATGCTTAAAAGCTTTAGCCAAAACAACATTTAGGCAAAGTCATTCAGCAAATAGTTGGATTCATGGTACCAACGCCACATTTAAGAACATCTTGCTCTTTATCTGTTAATGATTCTGCTTACTTACCATTATTAGTCCATGGTTTCATCCTTCATGTGCATATACGCAATAATAAGCTCCAAAAATGTTATATGGGATATCAAGCAAAATGCAATGCCCTCCACAAACATATACACTTTACTATCTTGTATGCATGCCTAAGGATTAATGCATTGATTGCTGTATGTTTTCCCACTAAGTTTTAATTTTGTAGTCACCGACCAGCTACACTATTTTTGAATCATATGATGCAACTACATGAAAGCAACATTTTCTCTTATTATTTTGGCTTAAGCAAAAACATCAAAACCCCATCCGGATTGTTGAAAACGCTACCTTAAAATCCAAGAGTCCTCTAACAAAAATTATAGACCCTTTTCACAATGTTATTCAAAATTGTGCACCCTCTTTGCAGATATGAGTGTATTCTGGAGGAGCATTGCTATGGTCATTGGACCAACTCCTCCAGGGACTGGTGTAACGGCAGAGGCAACTTTTATTGCTTCTTCGTAACAAACATCTCCCACCAGTTTATAACCTCGGGAGCTATTTGGATCCTGCAAAATAAACCCATATATGCATTGCTTAAATAATGTTGGTATTGAAATTGATGCATTGAATATGAAATTTACTCCTCAAATACAGTAGCAATCAAGGTAGGAGCCTGGTGGCGTACTATAAACATGACCTTGATATAAATCTACTCACCTCTACTGGGTTGATTCCGACGTCAATGATGACTGCACCAGGTTTTATCCAGCTTCCCCTCACCATGTCTGGTTTCCCAACAGCAGAAATGATAATATCTGCCTGTCTTGTGATCTCTTCAGGGTTACTGGTTCTGGAATGGACAATACTCACAGTAGCATCCTCCCTCTAGTAACATAAGAGACATATAAAGAAGTAGAAACGCATTAGTTTGAAGCAAAAAATGAAAGAAGCAAATAGAAACAATGAAATAAAAATTAGTTTTGAACTGTTAAATAAAAGTTTAAGTTTGGTTGGATTTAATATTACTTGCAGCAATAGAGCCGCTGGCATTCCCACAATATTGCTTCGACCAATCACCACAGCCCTCTTTCCTTTAATAGAAACATTGTATCTGTGCAGTAGCTCTATGCATCCCTTTGGTGTACAGGGAACAAATAGAGGGTCTCTTCCACGCATGGCAAGCCGGCCAATATTTAATGGATGAAAACCATCTACATCCTTCTCAATTCTAACAGCATTCAAGATGCTTTGTTCGTTCATATGCTGTCACAAGGCCAGGGAAAATTATTAAACTTCCATTTTGTACTTTAGGTGCCAACAAGTTAACTACAAGAATGAGTTATCAATGTATGTACCATGTCTGAAAAGTTTAACTAAGTTCCCTAAGGACCTAAATAGGAAAAGAGATTGATAACATATTTTGGCATACTTGGCCCAGAAAAAAGAAAATGAAGTTAGAGATCTAGAGATGTACCGAAGGCAAGGGCAACTGAACTAGGATGCCATGAACTGACGGATCATCATTGTAGCCTGAAATATAGTTCAAAACTTCCTCTTCTGTGGAATCTTCAGGCAGATTAGCTTCCAAAGAATTGATTCCAACAGATTCACAAGCCTTCTTTTTGTTACGCACATAAGTTGCAGAGTCCTTCCTATCTCCTACAAGAATTACAGCTAATCCAGGAATCACACCTGTAGCTTCTCTCATCCTGGAGACCTCAGCCGTTATCTCATCTCTGATTTGCTTTGCTACAGCTTTTCCATCAATCACCTTAGCAGAAGAATCCATAGCCATAGCAGCTGTAGATATTATATAAAATTCAGATGGAGGCACATGAGCGCACAGGTTAGCAAAACCTTATTCAGTCAATAGCAAGCAGGGGAAAGACAATTTGGCATTTGCATGCAAGGGAATACACGTACATGTATAGCACTGACAAACATGTGTACAAGGTAACATAGCAACCAACAGTGTTAAGTTTACAAGTAATGACAACAGTAGGCAAATTAAAAGAACAAATGAACCTTTAAAATTAGTGACATATCATAAGTTTTTTTTCATAAATTCTCGCAAATACCTGTGTCATAGAGGATAAACTTAAATAATTTGTAAATAAGCTCTTCCCAACGCACCCTAAATCTAATATCTTGATCCAACATGCTAAGACCCCTCGAATTCTTCAAAGAACAAACTATCATCTTAAATTTGATCACCAGGCAATTTATGAAGAAGACTTCTTAAATCAACAACAACCTAAGCCAAGCCCAGAGAGAAACACTGCCACTGATACACACTGGAGCGACATAATCCATGCCTCTACAAGGCCATATAGTCATCTAAAATCACAGTGCTCTAATTCAAAAATTCGGAACTAAAGGTCTTTCCGGCCTTTAACCTTGCACTTCCAACATACTCACACCACAAACCATAGCAACAATAAGGACAAAAGTTCGATACAAACTACTGCTTAAAGCGTTATTCTATAATCAAAATTAGAGTTTCACCTCAATAACATATGTTGACGGAAATCTTATTATGCAAATTACTGAGGTAAAACTCAAATTCTGATTAGAGAACAGTACCAAAAGGCCTGCATCTGAGTTCCATGCCAACAACAAATGTAAACCAATTAGTAAGGAAACACCAACAAGCACAGACTGAAAATTAAAGTGGCACAAATAAGCAGACAAATGATCGAGCACTGATTTTGCAGTGAATGGTAAACTCGGTACAAAAACCCTTCACCCAAAACTCCAAGTCCACCGAGAAAAAAAAAACTCAAACAAAAACAAATTTTGGTACATTTTTTTGGAAAAAGAAGAGAACCCAGTAAACCCCAAAAGCCAAAAACTAGATAGAAGGTTGGCAAAGATAAAAAAATGAAAAAAAAAAAAGTTGAGGGCTTTATCATACCAACAGAGGCAACATGGGAGGATGAGAAGCGGAGAGAGGTGGGAGCCACACCCAGTTGACGATGGATGCGAAAAACAAAAGAAGAAGAAGTAGAAGAAGAAGAGTAGCAATGGGAATAAGTGAAGAACAACGAAGAAGCCATTGAGATTCGGTGACTAAACCCTAAACAAAGATTCAGCAACCAATACGTTTTGCTGTGCTTTGCTATGTTTGTGTGAGTCTTTGGTTTGCACAAAGAGAACGACAACGACAACGACAACCAGGACGATGCTACGAAACGCCGAAGTGAAACTTTGCTTTGGTGTTCTGAGAGGACAGATTCTCTGTATTTTTTAATACTTTAATCCGGCATATTATTCATGGTTTCGCTATTATAACTTCTTAAGGTAATTTCTTGAACTAATTATTTAAATAATAATGATATTCAATAGGTTTAATCTTTTCGTTCCTATATTAAGGAATTAAAGTTAATTATATCTTTCATTTTTTTAGAATATTAAGAAATTAAAGTTAATTCTATCTTTCAACTTTTTAAATGTTCAATTTTTTTAAAATTATTCAATGTAGTGTTTTTTTTATATTGTCTTTAACTATGTTAAGTAGTGAATGATAACTTGATGCATAGAGTACTAAATAGAATTTTATTTGGAATACATCATTCATACATATTTGTTGAAGTGAAAATTATGTGTATTTCTTGAACATTGAAGAAAAAGAATTAAAAAGTTGTTTTCGAAAAACTGATTGCGAGATTTGAAGAGTAATTTTGTACATTATAATTATGACAGTTGTATTCTTATTGTAGTTACTGTTGACTCGTATACTGAGTAATTTTCTATTAACTTTTTCTAATGTAAATCTCACTTGGTTAATTTTATCTTTTATATTTCAATCAAGCCAATTTAAAAAATTGAATTATTGCGAATATATCTGTATATATAGGTTTGAACATACCTATGATGGTGTGCGAAGGGTTGGAGATATTTGGTGAAAGGGTACGAAAGTAATAACCAAAATAACTTAAGAAGAAAATTTATATATTAAAAACTGAAACCATCTTTCACATGTAAAAAATCTTATACCAAGTAAACAATATTTCCTCATCATAGATCACATAACTCACCCACCGTAGCCTAGGTCTTAAATCAAAGGATTAATTAAACTTATTATAATTTACCATAAAAAAATAAACAACTCCAAGAAACCAAAACACAATCAAGCCAATGAAGGTTTCCACATAGCAATTATTACCCTAGTTGTTGGGTATATTTGAGGTGGCTAACACTTCAAATGATCAAAGCTTAAACTACGACAAAGAATAAGTTCATCGCAAAAAAAAAATTTACATACAATATGCTCATGCCTAAAGCCAACACAAGTTAAACAAGTCTAAAAGCTTACATACAATTAATGATGAAGCCGATACACAGGACAAGGACTATACAATTTCCTGTCTTTTCCTTCACTGTCTCACTCCCTGTTCTACTGGCAAGGATCACAAAGGACCAAACAATGTAATACATTATACATCAGAATCGAATTTTTCTTCCTATTTGCTGCATAAGAAAAATGGTGAAGAGCTGGTGGCTTCATTGAACAAATCCAAGTTGGTCAATGCTGGATTACTTCTTTGCTTAGGTGTTAAGATAAATAACTAATGTAAGGTACATCAAGGCTATCCAGTCTTCTTCCTTTTGAAGGCCGGATGTATCATTGCATCTTTGTATGAATCAAACTTCTCAATTCTGGTAATGCAATCTTTCATCCTTTTCAAAACAATTGGCATAGCAGAGCAATTGCTCGAGATCTTTTCTTTCAGCAATTTTAGTTCCTTGGCCGTCTCTGGATCTTCTGGAGCAGATGAAGTTTCTTCTCTAGACATGTTTTGCTCTGATGCATATATAAACCCGGTCAATGAGTTAAATACACAGTAACAAAAAACATTGCAGCTTGAAAGAGATGCAGAAATAAACAACATATACAGAAGAAGTGTTAACCACCAAAGTACAAGGATCATAGCTGAAAGACTGAAACTGATATCGTTACCTTTAACTAGCACCAGTGTGACTCAAAGTCACAGTAACGAGATAAAGTCATTCAATACCCATGGAAAAACAACTGCTAGATCTAAGTCAAGAAAACAATGAAGGAAAGATGAAAAAGACACTAGTCATCAAGGGAATACAAAACAAGTTTTATGCTCAATTTAACAAAATATCATCTGTCAATGGTGAATTCTTTAAATATTTGGAAAACAGCATTTGTTTCTGCCCACGTGACATGACAATATTCAAAATGCACTTTGAATTTTAATTACGTTTGATCATCACAATGCTAGCCATGTCTATAGGTCAAATTTAGTTTACAGCGCAGAAAATTCTAAACCTACATCTAATTATTACTCAAAAAACTTATTGGAAAATGAAGCCAGGCTGATGATGATTGCTTCAGGTAAAGTATTGCTTCAGGAAAAAAAATAGAAAAAGAACATATTATTCAGACAAGCTGATGATGTCAACAAAAAAGCAATATTGATTTTAGAAAAATAAAAGATGATTCAAACAATGTTATCTTATTTGCATAAGATTCAAATGATACAATATCTCTTTATTGCAAATAGATCATCCAAGTAATAATTACTAAGTCATTACCTTGATGTTTTTCTGTTCGGTTATAAGCACATTATAGCATCCCACAGTAAATAAGCAGCTAGTTCCATTGTACAACGCACAACAAATTTTTACACCACAAAATAACATGACATTACCAAAACACGGGGTGATCAAAATCAGTAAAAACTTAGTTTTCCTTCCTACAAAACCAAAACAGAAGTTTCATGCATCTAATACTAGATGAGCATCATTTTTCATTCATTTAAGCACATCAACATATTTGCATTGCCAAGTACCAGCTTAGAACTCACATACACTAATTGCTTATTTGAATACACTTCTTCATTAATACTTATAGGATAAGAAAATAAGCAAGTATAATGCCTTGAACTTCTCCCACAAAATGTACCTTAGCTTCTAGAAAAGTTAAATCCGATCTTCTCAAAAAGTAAGTGCAAAAGCTAATTTTAAACTTGTTTGGATAAATTTCTCCATAAAAACTTTTAATAGAAGAAAATAAAAAGTAAAAATGAAATGAACTCCTCCTTAGCTTATGCATAAACTAATTTGCAGAAACTCTCTTATATTAATTTTATAAAAGATTATTTGTAACTACTGTATAAAATAATTTTAAATTATAGATAAACTTATTTCATCTTTTGTTTTTGTTTTATTCTCCTACAAGTGTCTACAGAAAGAATTATCCAAATAAACCACTTATGAGAAAAATTCAATTCAACTTTCCCTTCTTATTTCCTTCCCCCACATGTACATACGAAAAAGTTTATCCTACCATGACCAAATTCAGATTTCAGTACTAATTTGTGCCATAATCTCAATAAAATGACAACAAATACGTAGGGACATGAGAGAAATGAAAGTCAGCTCTAAAATTCAGTTAAGTATTATAAATATTGAAGCAAACTACATTACCAATAAGATCCAAACAGCATCCATTTCAAATCACATGATACTGAAAATTCGCATGCCCAAATAAACAAAAGAGGCAATCTTTCCCAAAATCCGAAAAACCACACAAATTGAAGAAACTAACTAAAACAATAGAACCAAATCAGCTCTATCCATCTCGTGGGGCATAAAATAATTCAAAAAGGAACACGTAGGTTTAGTCCACACCAAATTTCCCAAATTTAGAGACAGAAAAAGAAAAGCCCTAGAAAGAGAGGTACCAAGTGGGAGATAGGGCCTGTGGGCATCGAGAATCGAACGGAGTGTGGAGCTGAGCTCATCCGGAAGCGTTGTTCGGTATTCGATAATCTTCTGCGCCATTTGCTTCAAATCAGATTCCAACTTCTCCACTTCCGAATTTTGTTCAGCTTCGTGAGTTTCCACCGTTTCGGAAGCCATTGTTCGTAGAAATTGGAACACTTTCTGAGTTGGTGGATTCAAGTTTGAGAAGTGAAAGCAGAGAAGTAGTGTGAATAAAAGAGGGTTTTTTTTTTGTGGGCTTTGCGATTTTTTCTGTTGCACTTTCAAATTTTGAATCTACCATGAATATGTAGTATAAGATGCACTGGGGAAATTATTTTATTTCTAATTAATTAAATATTTGTTTTTGTAAATGAAAAAAAATTGGCTCAGAAATAAGATGTCACCAAATATACTAATCGAATTTACCGAAAATTAATCGTAAACAAATTTATTGAATTTTCAATATTAATAATATAGTTATAAACATTTTGATCGTGAGCATTATGGTTTTTAAAAATATATTTATAATTTTTTTTGGAGATCATTTTATTTTTGGTTATTAAAAAAATGTGTAAATACTATTGTGTAACTGACGTTTTAATTCTATGTGAATGGCTTTTTCTTAAACGAGAAAATGGATACGTTAGAAAGATGACTAAAACATTTGATAATAAAAATTAAAATAAAATAAAAGCAAGTTAACACGTAAACTTCTTAATGGACAAACTAAAAAAAAAGTTTTCTTCAAATTGGAATTTTAACACGCTCTTCCTGATATCCTTTTTCCAATATTTTTTTTTCTTGAAATTTATTAGAAATTACAATTTTGGTAAGTTCTACTTGTCATTTAATAATCTCTTTTCCTGAATTTTAATTAAATTTAAAAAGTGATTTAATTGAATTCTAACATAGTGAACAGAGTATGACAAATTAGAGACACACTCCTCTTCTATAAATATTAGAGAGATTTGAAAATAAAAATAAAAGTTTGCTCTAAATTTAAAAATCTCAAAGCATATAAAAATAATCTCTAATGTATTTTTTATTTTATTTAAGATGGATGAATTTTATCTATTTTAAAAGTTTTGTTCTATAAAATAGGTTTAATTAAGTCTTAAAGTCTCTAGTGAATTAAATTTTATTCAAAATATATTTTATCGATTATCTAAATTTTTATATATTTTTAAGTGTCTATGAGTCAAAAAAGTATATTATATATTAAAATCATTATTTTAAGTATTATTATTTGATTTTAGTGTCTATTGGAGTGACGTGATTGTTAATTTACATCTCCATATTTCTTTATAAAAAAAAAATAAACATACTTAAGTTATAAGTCCTTACAAATTTAAATATTTTCAATTTAATCTATTAAAAAAATTCATTTTACTGTGTTCAAACTTTTTTATATTTTTTGAGTCTATGTCATCAATTAGAATAACTTCATCGTTTGATCTTATGGTATAAAGAAAAGACCATGTACTTAGACAATAAAAAAATAGAATCCTAATTATCTTTACCTTAACGACAGATATTCTATTAAAAAACATAAAAAAATTAATCACTTTAAATAATAATTTTTTTAATTAAAACTTAATTAAAAAAAACTCAAATACTCAAATTTAAAAAGGATTTATAATAACATAGTTAAGCCGTTTTTTTATGCAAATATACGTAAGCAATGACAATATAATTTTTTTTTTCATGTAAAAATTCATGAATAATGATAATGCAAAGTCACAATTACATCACCCCAACTGATACGAAAATCAAATAGTATCACTCAATTAAAAAATATAAAAATTTAAACTTTAATAAAACAATTTATTTAATAAAAATCTTAAAACTGACAAATTTTTTGAAAAATTTAAAACTTAATTAAGTCCATAAAATATTACACTCACCGTAGTATAACAAACTTTTGAGATATAATATATTTTCGGTCTCTAATAATTCTCAAATTTTGTTTTCGTTCCTAAAGTTTATTTTGACTTTTCATTCTTAATAAAAAAAAAAAAATTCTTGAAAACGTCATCTAAATAAATTTATTTTACCGTTGAAAGTGTTTTCCACATAAATAATAGTAAAAAACAAATAAAAATTTATTTGGATAAAGTAAAACACTATTAAAGATAAAACAGAAAAATTTATCCAAATCAAAAACGTATGTAAACCTAATTTTAATGTTATTTTTTTTAAAATATACGTGAAAGAATGATTATGCAAATTATGTTTGTTAAGACTATGGTATTTATCTGATGACATGGTAAAAATACAAAAAACTAAACAGAAAAGTGTTCCAAACTAGAGTAATTAATTAATAATACAAAAAAGAAGTTGATGATACAATATAACCAAAACGACTGTCTTCTATGATGTTATTTAATTTTTTACATTAACATATTTGGATGAAAAATGAAATAAAATAAATGACATACAAATAGAATATAGTAAAATGTGTTTTTGATCGAGATCAAAGGAAAATTAAAGAAACAGAATTGTTGACTCTAATTGTCCAAATAAGCAAGTGTTAAAAAGATAAACTTAATTTTCAGGCATGTCTTTGTAGTTTTCCTACCATTTAGTCGTTTGTCACAGCCAAATCTATCCCTCCAAATCTAAGGAAATCAATTGTACTGAAATCTCTTCCGAGAGTGTGTGTGTATATATACACACATGCAACTCGTGACATAAGTCCTTATTCCAGAAATAGTAAAAAACAAATTGCAGTAAAATTACTAACAAAATCCAAGTATTTAACAAATGTACTGAAAACATTGATAGTGCATGCAAAGCAAATAAAATGAAATATAAGATCGTTTCGTTCACTCCTTTTCCCCCCAACCCATCCTCTTGTTCCTACAAATACATGAAATAAATTCATTCAAACACAACGTGAATGAGAGAACATTTCTTAACTTTTGCCTTGTGGCTATGCGGGTTGTGGCATATAGCTGAAAGAGAAAATAAAAAAAATAAAGTAGGTTCGGGGTTAGCATATGTTTGAGTTTGAGCAAAAATATGCAAGTACAAACTTTCCAGTATAACAATAATAAAAATAAATGAAAACAATTGCTTACCTGCAGGAGTTGCCCTACTTGTCCAGGGCAGTCGCTTATTCATCTTTAGCAGGGGAAACGGGACTTTTTCTAGAGCCAAGGCAAATGAAAACAATGCCAATGGCGCATATAACTACATCAACAGGGATATCACCTTTTAAAAGAAATTTGAGATGTCCGGAACCAAAAAATTTCTGGGAAAAGAGAAAATAAAACTACTGCATCTCCATCTATCTGGCTATCTGTACATACCAATAGAACTAATAATCTGCTATACATCTTTGGATAATTTTTTTACTCTTGTTCTCTTCTGCCATCTATTTTTGTATATATGCAACAATCTTCATACTGCCAGTGTGCCTTCAGAAACTGGGGTCTCATCTAATGAATCTGTTGATTGAGATTTTGGTTTGCCCATAATTTTATTAAATCCATAACCTAGAGAACTTCCACTTGCTTCACACAGCTGCACAGATAAACCAAGAACAACGTCCATTCAAATACCCAATATACCGGAGTGATATAAGCTGTGCATGTTTATACATGAATTCAAAAGGAATTTTACCTCTGTGAGCTCAGCCAGATGTCGAGATCTGAATTCATTTATAGTTGCTGCAATCTCCGATGCGGGGAGTTTGGACTAAAGAAAAAATGTTTTGAAATTGTGTCATAATTTTCATAAATTAGTAATAAGTATAATCAATTTTTTTAATATTTTACTCAATAATACCTAATAAACAATTTCATTTTATTTATTTCATCTCATCTTTACAGTTTTATAAACGGAACAGCTAGTTCTGCCAACTAGATGTGAAGACAATGTAAAAGAACAAAAATATGTTCAAACCATTTCTAAGAGAAGTTAACCAAGATTAAAGTAAACTTAATATGAAAGGAAACTAACGATATTTAAAGCACAGGATTCAATCGCAACAAGAAATAACCACAATCATTTGCTACTAACTGTGACAAATTTGAATGACTATTAACATAAATATGAGAGAAACATGTTAAAATATTTTCTATTACATCAACATTTGTTTCAATGAAAACATGATATTCAATGAAAAATGTAACCTGAGAAAGCAAAGCAGCTGCTAGTTGAAGACTTGGTTCCAAGGTCTCTGGGACGACCTGCAAGTGGAAGAAAATTCTCTAGAGTAAGTATTTGGCGAACGGTCTTTTTTTTCTTTTAATTTTGCTACTACAAACAACAGCTTTTTTTCCCCTATAGTACCATTTGGTTGCAGATAGAATAGTGTAGAATGCCTGTTCTATCCTTTTAATGGATTCATAATTTATCAAATGTTTTAATGCGATAACAAAATGCTACACTCTTGCGGAATTGTACCACCAGGTAATCAAACAGGAAACTAGAAAAGGTACTAGAATATTACAGCAGTAGCTCCAGCTTTTTCTAAATTCAATCCATGATCAACGTCATGGGCACGGACAAAGGTCTTCACATTTGGGAAGTACTTGCTCAGAGCCCAGACTGTTCTATAATTTGCACCAGGTGTATCAAGTGTTATTGCTGCAGCACATGCCCTTTCAGCTCCAAGCTTATGTAAGACCTAAACACGCATCCCATAAAGAATAAAGATAAAATCAAGTATGAACAGTTATGCGACTAGTGTGCTGAGGTAACATGCACTACCTCTCTACTACCAGCATCCCCAAAGTACACAGGAAGACCCAGACCACGGCCAACTGCCACTCTATCACTGAAGATGAAGGGAAATATGATAAACAAGTTAGTTCATCATCTCTTTAACCTATCCAAAGCCACCCATATCTTACAAGCAAACCATTAATGAATATTGATATGAACATTCTATTTAGAGCAAAAAAATGTGAAAAATTATGTGAGGGTACTCCAATCTTTTGGGTATCCTATAATATATCAATGTAAATTGTACATAGGTCATTTGCCTGACACAATTGTGTCATGGTCATGGCTCGTTAATTTATTTACATATGTACATTCCAAGATTGTCTCTCATCCTAGTCTACAATTACCAGAAACATTGAACTATAACTAACTAACTAACTATATATAGATGCTCCAATTAAGTAAAAAATACCACACTTGAACCAACTATTGCGAAAAATTAAAACACAATCACAGACGTCATATGGCTGACCTGTACATAAAGAAATATTATTGTGATAATTTTGTTTTCTTCTCCCCTAGGAGACAACTCAGTATTGCATCTAATAATGTAGATATCAAATCATTCATCCACAGGGAAAGAACAACAATTTCAAATAGCAAGTTGCGTTACCTTCTTACATCTAGTGCAACAAACGGAATAAGACGCTCAGACAGAAGTTGGGCAATGATCTAAACATAATACAAAAAGAATAAGTCGTCACACCAAAATCTGTTATGTAAACTAATTAATCAAATAAAAAAAGAGATTACCTGGCCCACTCGTCCAAATCCACAAATAATGATATGATCTTGCAGATCATCTGTCTGCAAAAAGGTGTCATCCAAAAAGAAGTTAACTACCAAATTTTCATGTTACTCAGGAAATTAAAAAATTACAAAATGGTAAACCTATGTCGCATCCACTACCCATCTCTGGTTTAGGAAGAGCTCCTACATAAACTCCTTAAACTACTGTATACTTTTTAGCCATAAGTGTAAACTAAATTGTTAACAATGAACTAAACATTTGTGTCAAGTGATCAGATACAATACTTCTTTTATGTACTACTAGACAATAGTAGAAGCCTCTCAGTTTTATTGGGATCTATGAATAAAGCTTGAGGAATTTGAATTGAGGGAATTTCACTTGCAAACTAGGATTAAGATAATTTAACTGAAATATGTTTTAAAAGGTCAAATGAATAAATCCATGACTCCATGTAGTCAGACGTCAGTTTTTGCACAACTTCGATAAAGACTAATACAACAACCACATTATACCTGCAGGTCCAAAATTCCTATCCCTACGAAGCACAAAAAAAAATTATTTATCTCAAAGAATGATGATAAATAATGCACCAGTAAGAGAGCCCAATCATGGATACTTCTTAATCTGAAATTTCATGATCATTATTAACGAAGTTAATAGTCAGCAACTATTGTAAGAGAATATACCTCACTTTCTACAGGTAATAAACTTCTAACATCACTCTGCTCAAAACGGGAAGCAATCAGCTGGCCTCCTGCTGCTAGCCATGGTGTGATGGCCATTGAAATGCCCACAACAAGAAACAGCAAAGATGACAGCTGGGAAGACATTATGCCCTGCATAAATGCCAATTAGTGGGGGGAAACAGGTCTTTTATTTGCAAACTATTAAGGAAAACACCAACTCTTAGTGGTGACTAGTACACTAATCTGCATTTTGTATTTTTCCAACTTACACGGAAGACCAATCATTAAAAGCTAAAGATAATACAAAATTCAGAAAACAGAGAACTTCATCTTAAATAATGAACATGCTAGCAAAATATTGACAAGAGAAATTCCCATAAATGTTGCAAGGGCTGAGCACCAGAAAGAACAAAGAAAGATATATAATTCCACCTAAGAAAAGGATAAAATTATTCTCAGACTTTAGAAAATACCATAGCTTCTTTGCATCGTTATACTCCAAGTAATAGAAATATAACACATCTCAATATATAGAACTTTATTGATATAATCCTACCAAAAACCTTTCTGTCAATTGGAGGAATCACTGGAGGTTAAGGCAAGCATCAAAGTTTCCCTATTAAACCACGTATTGTAATCCTATAACATCCAAGGTACCAAGCAATGCAAGAACAGATGTTTTCGGATCTCAACTATTACAACACAACTTATTTTATGAACATATGTTTAATCCAGAACACATTATATATCCATTTATTTAAATAAATCCAGAAAAAAGTGACTTATTTTACATGTAGAAAAAAAAGCTCTAAGGACAAAAACCTGATTAACGGCATCACCGAAAGCCACAAATGCAAACTCTCCACCAGGAGCAAGAAGAAGACCAGCTCTGATGGCAGAAATGAAGGAAATCCCAAACATTCTACCCATCAAAGAAACCAAGATAGTCTTGCCACATATTAAGAGTCCTAGTGTGACTCCGATGACTGGGAAGTTTGATACAAGAAGTTTTGGATCAATTGACATTCCAACCTGAAAAGTCACAAAAACCAATTGTTATTGATTATGTAGATAGAAGTTGGCTGATCATTAAGACACTGACAAAATAGTAGCAAAAATATCAAGACAAATTCAGTTAAGCAATCAAGATTTTCCCATCAATGTAGCATAATTGTTATTGTCTAGATTCTAGATCAATCAAAGTTCAAAATGTTAAACGTACAAACCCATTTTGCTTTAGACAGAATTAGCTTTCTTTCAAGTGACAAAGCTCTATCCCAAAGTGGCCAAGGCCACCTTGTCGGGGCTTGGTTAATACTGGGTAAGTGTACAATACAAGTTCTATCTATAACAGACCATCATGGCATAATTAATGTATCCCTATTGTCAGATAATCAGTACATTAAGTAAGAATTGTTCACATAAACATTCACCCTTTTTGGTCACTTGTTATGGAACTAGTATACAATCCAACTAAAAGAAATACTTCAATCCAAAAAACTTCGAATTATTTTCTCAAATACTTCCACTACAGTAGAATCTAAAATTAAATATTTATTTTTACAGAGTTGTTAGTTGACTTTGTGCACACCTAAATAAAGGAAATAGTTTGATCTCTAAAATTTTCAACTTTGATTCAGTTTTTCTTGTGTTTTTCTGCATAGAAAAACTTCTTTTAACTTCAATGTAGTGGCATGAAGTCCAGACATGCATTGGTAATTAACAAAAAGATAGAAAACACAGAAGCCAGACTAATCCTTCAAATTTGGATCTTAAAGGAGAAACGAAGTTGGAGATGAACTCAAGAGTTTGCATCAAATGCAGGAAAGAAATTTTTTTCCTGCTGAAAAAATAAAAAATTATCCAGTTTACTATTGCTGCATGAAGTTTTTGTGTAAGAGGATAGATAACGAAAAATCAACACTTTTTCTCCTTTTTGGACAATATTTTAGTTGTATTTTATCCTTTATCCACCAGATCACAAGCATACCATTTATAGATATGTGTCATATATATCCACAACTTCCCAGCACAATGAGATACTAATGAACATTTCCAACTGTTCAGTTCATTGCTTTTAAATATTTTCAAATGAATCTATCTGTGGCAAGTAATTGACTACATGCTTTTAAACTATGGCCACATATTGGATTCAAAGAACTCTGCTTCCACATATCTTTCTACATGAACCATAACCACAATTTTGAGAAAAAAATATATTTGTCAGATGCACAAATAAAATATTACAATTAATAAATTTGTGAATTCAGATATTCAGACCCTACCGTCATAAAGAATAGCCCCAAAAGAAGGCCACGATATGGAGCAATGTCAGATTCAACCTGTAACGAAAATTCAGTTTCTGCCAGCAGTAAACCAGCCAAAAAGGCTCCTAATGCCATGGAAAGTCCTGCCTGTTTTAAGTATAGGAAAACAGAAACAAGTCAAGATCTAGTCAATGAACTCAAAAATAATAAAATAAGGATTTGAAAACTGGACTCATCAAACTAGGTCACAGTTTAATGGTTTAAAAACATAGTTGAACCAGAAATCCTTACATACACCTTAGTAAATTATATCAAACTAGGTTTCATTTTCTGGAATGAGATGAGTGAAATGTTATTTCACCACCCAACCCCACACCATGAACGGCTACTGATAGAACCGACCTAATTGGCCAGCTGTTTTCCAGACAATATCTGGACCAAACAATCAACCTTCAGAGGCCTTATCAAAATGCTTATTTAAAACATAAAAAGTTGTTGGTTTCTACGTAAACAAAAGCACAAAAATGAACTACTCAACCAGTTAAAATCCAAAAGAAAGGATAAAAAAGAAAAGGAATAGGGCAATCACATACCCTGGCTGTAAGAAGACTTGTGCCAAGAATAACAAGGAGTGTATTGGCTGAGAAAATTTCAGCATTTTGATTTTCTGCAACCTGCTTGTATATTGGTCGAAGGAGCTGTAAAGAAGAACAGGAAACTCAGCACAAAGCATACTCTGCATCTGCAATTGTACGACCTTGCAATGCCTTCCGAATGAACCCCAAAAGGATATCCCTTATCCTATGAACAAATTCTTTTTAATGATATATATTTTATGATTAGCATCTGGAGTCCTTGACACAATTATTACTAAATATTATAAATGGTCATCCTATTTAATGTACTATGCATGGAATATAGAAACTTCCACTGAGATCTCACAAGTTCAAACACTACAGTCCAAAACTCATCTCAAACTATGCAAGTAACTGAGTCTGTGTATTTCATGTATGGTACCTTATTGGTAACTTCCATCGACCATGATAAGTGACATCAGAATGTTTCAATTTCAAGGAATCATATATGGCATGTTAAAGTGACACCTAACTAATAGATAGGATGCCGTAGCATCATGCTTTATGTAAATGCATATGTCTTGAAAAGCATACAAATCAAGACTTAATTACATAAAATAGATAATAGTAACTAAAGAGGATTTTCCTCCACGTAGAAAAATGTACGCATCAATTATCTTGATTAATTATGGCAGTGATGAGAGAATTCACAGTCCAGTTCTGAATACCACTTACCAATCGCCCCCCTGCAATTATGGCAGTAATGGCAACTGCTGCCTTAACAGCAGCCATTCCAAGTGCTTCAGCAATAGCTTGAAAACCAACCTGAATATATAGATTGGTATTTACAATGATGAGGGGTTCAGAAGAACAAAGACAGAAATATGGAGTAAACATGTAAGAAAAATAACAACGACAACCTCAGAAGGTCATGTGCTGACCAGAATATAAATAAAATATGGAATTAATTGCTAGACCTATAAATAATGATTAATTACCACATTCTGTTCCACGCCAGTGTAAGGGAAATAATTGAAAAATAATGTCATTCACAATGTGGTTGTACTAAAAAAGTATTGCCGAAATTTCTGCTTGCACTTTTATTTCATGTTTTCATACTTCTTTCAACATGTTAAATTCGAATGTTTCATGTCATGTACTGTCTCTCAGACTTCACAGGAGTCTACACAATTTAATCATGTTCTAAACAGCTAAACCTAGTGACGAAGGCTTAGAAAAAATTACCCCTCCTTTGGAAGAATTAGGAGAAATAAGAGGTATGAGTATTAACAGCACCACAACAGCCAGATCCTGAATAGAAACAAACAGTAAAAGTATGTGTGTCAAAATATTGCCACCCCAAAACAATAAGAAATAAAAGGCCTTTAAGAGCTAATAACAAAGAATCAATGTCAGAAATGGAAAATTCATATAACAATAATAATTGACCAGATACAGCAAACAAAGTAGAGAATTCTTGTTGTCTACGGGAAAAAAATAATAAAAGTGTTCAAGGGATAAATAATTCATCCAGCCATCTGCCCCAACATCCAAATAGACATGATAGTTTTACAGTTTCATCCTTGCTTGTTAGGAACATGCTTGTTTTAGAGTCTCTTAAAACATGGTATTATTTGCATGGCATCAATATGTACATAAAATTCCAGACAGAGCAAACTTCAAAGTGCAAAGATAATATGCTCATCCAATAACATGCAACTATGGGAAATTACGATTAATTTATCCAGAAGTAGCAGCAACAGTATGGTATACTGAAGAAAGAAACATATAACACTAATATGACAATAGCCATATGTCACAACACAAGAATAATATTCTCTTAACAATCTCAAAAATTCTTTCAGCTTCTAAATAGATGGGTGGTAATAACCTGAAAGAGTAACACAGAAAAAGTAGCTCGGCCATGTCGTGATGTGCTCTCACCTCTCTCCTGCAACACCTGCAGAACAAGCTCACTGAAATTATTGCAGCATGATGAACTCATCAGAAATAAAATAAAAAGTAGATAGAATGCACACTTCACTTTTTTACCATTTGAATGGATGTATAATGCATTACTCATATAAGAACCTTTCAATGATGAGTATTTGATACAGCTACAGGCATTAAGTTTTATTAAGCAGTAATACACATTAAAACATTTATTAACAGATCCAAGCTACAATTTAACTTTCAGCAATCACTTACCCAGTATTTACAGTTAATGCTAGTAAAAAAAAGGTAGATATTACTTAAACATGCAATTTTAGGTTATTACCTGTAGAACAACAGCAGTGGATGATAATGCAAGGCCATTCCCAACAACAATAGCAGCAGGAACAGGTTGGCCACAAATAAAATGAACCACCCAACCAATAGCTACAGCAGTTGCCAAAACCTTCATTTGTTCATACAGTCAGTTAATACATACTACAGTATAACTTGAGGTGAACAATAATGACAAAGGTGGGAGGGAGATAGAGTTGCCCAATCACCTGTGCAGAGCCTAATCCAAAGACATATTTCTTCATTGAGCTAAGCCTTTCAACAGAGAGCTAAAAGAAAAAAGCAAATAAGAGCATCAATTTAGCTCTTCTGACAATGGTAAAGTCAAAGTAAACATAAACCGAATAAGAACAGATCAGAATCCCCACCTCCAGACCAATATTGAATAGAAGGAAGACGACTCCAAATTCAGCTACTGCTTTTGTTGCATGTACGTGACGGATGATAGAGAGACCGTATGGCCCAATCAAGATACCAGCGGCCAAATAACCAAGAACAGGACTGCCTAAACATTGTTGCAAGCAAGATAGAGGGCAAAGCATTGGCACAAAAATATGTTAATATGTAAGACAATTAATTTTATTGAGTAACTTTTAAAAGAAATTTAACATATCCGGGTAATGGTTAGATGCTTCTAACAAAAGCATAATGTTTAAACTTAAGTGACAAAAATTCCTTAAACAGTTTCATATTGCCATAACCATAATTTTCAAAAACTAAAAATGGGCAAGATAAATGAACCAGCCCACCAGTTGGTCCAGTCAACCTAAAAAACACCGTTTGAAATCCAGTGTTTGAACAAGTGAAAAACAGATCAAACCAGGCAATCTGGACATGATTTTTCATTTTAATAAGTCATTTTTAACAAAATGTTGTTTTCACTAAACCAAGTTTTATTTGTTGTTTTCACAAATAGTTAATTTCAGAAAATATCGTATTTCTTTGTTGTTTCTAGGCTTGATTACTAATTATATTATATTATATCTATAAAAAGTTTAAGAGGTGTTATATTTATTATATTTTTTCAACTTTTATTGAATATAAAGTCGTATATTTGTAGAATATAACGGTACTTGCAAAACCTAGTTCGTCCTTGACCACACATCAAAAGTTGAATCTCTCTCTTCTGCATGACCAGTCCGAGTTTGAAAAATTTTGGTCATTAACCATACTAACAAATAAACCATGAGCTAAAAAGAGTGGATATAATCTACGCATCAAAGTTTGGTTTAACCTTAATATGTGGAGTTTGGTGCCTAATCACATTCTAACTAAAACACCTAGAGTCCTACACAACTTTGCTATACTTGACAGACTATGTTCATTTCAACACTAAGAAAACATAGCAAACGAGTTACCTCCAGGGATTTTCTGAAATATTGGAACGAATATAACACTTGCAAGTAATAGCCAGAGCATGTCAAAGAGGGAGGCTTCTTCCTCATTCACCTGGGATAGATGTATCATATAGTCATATAAAATTTATAAAAATGCGCACAAGACTAAAGGGGAGAGAATGAAGAAAAACAAACCTCTTGATGAGGTAATGATGCAATAATTTTCTTGATTTTCTTGGGCAGTTTGTGAAGGTATCTAACCAGTGGCTTTGCACTAGAGGAAACTTCTTCAACACTGATCATGATAACATCTGCCTGAGGAAGCAGCTGAGCATTCCTATCCACTTTATTAGCAAAGAAGGTAACCCTGAAATAAAAATTCACCGTTTATTGAATACTATGTCAAATCTTTATATTAAACCATTGCATGTAAATAATTATAGCATATATCCTGGCCCAAAGTCCAAACAATAGCAATTTAGCTTTAAAAAAATCAAACAAGCCAGCGTATTCTTAATCATGTTGCACAGAAAGCTCAAAAATATCATATTAGTATTTTGTATTATTTACTCCTATAGCATACATATTATATGCCAATCACATCATGAGTATATTCTTCCAGATAAATTGCTTTAGAAGGATAGAAATAAATGACAGCAATAAATGAAAAAGATATAGCAAGATCATACAGACCCTGCTCCCATTAACAATAACCCAAATATTAGCTTGGGCAACTGCTTCCGTACAGATAGTATAACGCCCTGAAAGACTGATGCTGGTGTGAACTCACTCCCATCTTCAGTAAAAGAAAAGTATGATGCAGAAAAGAATCGAGAAGACTTTTTCAATAATGCCTTGGGAGCAAGGAGTGAACTATCTTTGGTCAAATCTTTCTGTGTTTCCTGCTTTTTTGTTTGCACAGCATTCTCATTATCACTTAAATAATCAGACTGTGTTTTGTCTTCTAAATTTTGGTTGGCTTTATCAGATAGTGTTTCAGGTGATAAATTTGCAACCAAAGATTCATCATCAATTGACAAATCTTTGTCTCTTTCAGCAGTGACATCACCAGAAAAACAGTCAACCACTTTCTCCTCCTCAGGAATAGCCTCAACATCAGGTGCTTGGGTAGTTTCTATGGTATCAGTATTAGAATTAGACTTATCTGCTCGCTGTAAGGCAATCTCTGCATCATTTACACGTTTTGTTGCCTCCAGTTCAAAGGCAACAGCGTGCTCAGCCAAAAGCATTATGTTTGTAACATCCTCTTCAGCTTTCGCGGCATTCAGCTGAGCCATTTCAGCAATTTCTTGCAATTTGCTCACTTCCTTCTGCAACTCTTCCTTCCTATTTTGCAAGCGCCTCAGCTCAGCCTCACAATTGGCTAAATTAGCCTGGCATTCCTTGATATCTTCTTGAGCAAACAAAATAGCTTTCTCCTCTTTTTCCACATCCTTATCACCATTGCTATCATTAGAACCTTGCCCTGAATCAGGAATTTCTTTTGCAGGTTCCAACGATTCTACAGCTACTTGAAGCCTTGCCTCAGCTAATGAAAGAGCCATTGTTGCATTTTGGACAGCTTCTTTGGCCATAAGCTCTTTATTAGCTATTTCTTTGATGGTGTCAAGGGTAGAATTAACATTATTGCAAGAAATCACAGCTTCATCATGCAAAGAAATGGCAGTCTCTGATATTTTTTTAACCTTTTCCTCAAACATGGTACTATTTATTTGAGCTACTTCTAGCTCCTTCCTGGCCTTTTGCAATACTTCTTTCAATTGATCCACACTTAGTTCCTCTGCTCCTATTTCACTCCCTCCCTCTTTCCTTTCGGCTTGCCCTTCTTCTTCCAAAGGTGCATCCAGTTCAACACAAGAAACAGGCCTCAGTCCTGCATCCTCACCAGAACCTTCCACAAAATCAACAGTCCGACCGTTGCCAGCAACATAAGCTAAAGAATCATTACCCTGGCACTTCGACCAAATCACTCTAGATCCCATAAAAAGATTACTATTATTCTTACAAGACAAACTTCTCTTAATATTCAAAACTTTAAACTCCCTACCAGTAACCACTCTGGACTTACTCCAACAAGCAGAAACACTCATCCCACTAACACGAAATTTTGAAACACTTCTCGAGCTATCAAAAACAGCACAACCAAAACCTCGCCCTCTAAAATCAAAACAACCTAACTGACCAACTGATCCGTGTCTGTAACTCGTCCCCACACCTCCGTGCAACATTCTTGACTGCGGCAAACTACAAGCCAGATCCATGTTCACACTCCTCGACCTATCACAACACAGAGACAACACGTGTTTGTTCAACGCATTTTACGTGCAACAATCAACAATTCGGCAAAAACCTGTTCCAAAAAAAGGAAAAAAAAAATCAGAAACGCCGAATACGACACACACTTCACATTCACCTAAAACAAATATCTCACTCAATACAACGCAATTAAAACCAAAGCGCATCCGCATTCAGTATTCACACACAGCAACACTGTTCAACACATTCCCCAAAAATCAATCCGCAATTCAACGAACACCGTACGCCAAAATTATCCGAAGCAAAAAAAAAGAAAAACCGCCAAATCCAACGCGATTTACACAATAATCAGAAGCAAAACACGTATTCGGTTCTTCAGCAAAACGAACTAGGAACAGATTAACAGAAACGACGCAAGAGTGAGTGTGTATGCACATACCTGTGCATCGAAGGAAGTGGAAAGAAGAGTGTGAGGATTGATCAGGAAGGAACAGAAAATGACGAGACCGTTGAACGAATCGGCGTTGAAGGAAATGGCGTTGTCTTCCAAGTCGAAAGGTCTACTTGTTTTTGTATCCGGCGAAATTTATGACAACATTTTATATTTATATTTATATTTATATTTATTTATTTATCCTTTTCTTACACCTACTACGACTTCTTGGTACTACAAGACTAAGGCCGTGTTCGCTTTGGGAAAAAAAATGAGAAACCTGGTGCACTAGGGCGAATGAGGGAAGCTTTTCTTTTTTCTCTTTCTTTTATAACTGCATTAGCATGTGTTGTGGTGTGATTGTAATGTGTCTTGGTGTTTTGGAAGATGAATGGCCCTTTTCATGTTTTTGTTAGATAGCAACAAAAACGGCCATTGAGTATATGAGAGGGATATTCTTGAGGTCATTTGTATTCTCGCACACGTGTTCAAGTGGTGGTATTGTGTAGACTTGGACTTGGTTTGCATTTTTTTCATTGTGATTATTCTCATTATTTTGGAAGAGAGGACAAGTCAACAAAAATGAGTCACGAAGAGTGTGTGATTTTGTGAAAAAGGAGAAAGGGGTAGAAGATCATGAGAAGGGGTTATTTGGGTGGTTTAAATTCTTACACACACTTCTCTCGGTGGTGTCTTAAATTTATGGCTAATTTGTGGATAAAAAATCTTGTGGCAAGTAACTCTTTCGTCTTACCTAGGTGAGTCCACTTCTTAGATTTTGTTACTGTACATGCGGCGGTAATTGTGTTGATGTATAACCAATGCAACACAAACTTTTAAAATGATAATTTCAATGGATTATTTATTCTTAGGAATAACCTTTCAAAAATTTCCATATTTCCAAAAAACTCTTTCTGAAACTTATAAAATATATTTTAAAATAAAAAATTGACATCATAAGTTTTTGAACAAGTTTCAAAATACATTAAATGCGTAATGGAATAAATTTTTTAAATAAGTTTTTAATAACATATAGCTTCTGAAATAAAGTTTTCCAAAAAACAAACTTTCTCTTATTTATTTTCTTCTTCTGATAATGCAGTGAACAAAATAGTCCCTTTTTATTTGATTGACTTGTAATTTTACCTTTTTTTTTATTAGTTTAGAAATAATTAATATTTAAGTTGAGCATGGAGAATATGACCATGCGTCATATATAGATAAGTAAAAAAAACACAGTTGTAATAATCTAATAATCTCCAATTACTTAATTATTTCTAAATTAAAACTTATTTTTTTTTAATTTTCATAGATTAAAAAAAATGTAAGATGTTTAATTTAAGATGACCAAACTAGAAATTAAATAAGAGAGACATTTTATCCATAATTTATCTGTATTGTCACTATAATTTACAGTGAGCAGATTTGCTTCTAACCAGTGATGCGGAGGAAACTTGTAGCAAGACAAAAGAAAACCTATGCCTAATCACTTGCTTGAGAAATTGAAGTTGATCAGGCCATCAGGTCAGATTCAAAATTTCCAGTCCTTTGGTTTATGTTGTCCATTTATGAAATCAATTTATGAAGTAAAAAATGAATTTCTAGACAACAGTTAATTCACTATTCTGTTGATGTTTCATAAAAGAACCTTGAGAACTGTTTGAACCATTTATTTCTATGGAACTGCTACCTGATGGCTTCTGTACATTACTCTTCTCCATCAGTCCTCTCATTTTAACGACATCTTCCCATCTATTGGAGCCCGCATAAGTATTAGAGGAAAGTACATAGTTACCACTATTAGAAGGATCCAGTTCAAGAAGCTTCTCTGTGGCAATCTCAGCCAAGGGAACATTTCCATGAACCTGTGAAGCGCTTAGCAATATCCTCCACACTACCACATCTGGAGTTACAGGCATCTCTTTTATGAATTCATATGCCCTTTGTAAATTCCCAGAGCGACTCAAAAGATCAACAACACATCCATAATGTTTCATTTCTGGTTTCAGTCCATAAACTTTTTCCATACTTTCAAAATATTCCAATCCTTTGTCAACCAATCCAGCATGAGCACAGGCTAGCAATACTCCAACAAAGGAACCATGAGATGGCCAAACACCTTCCCTCAACATCCGCGAAAAATAATCAAGTGCTGAATCTGCAAAGCCATTAACTGCAAAGCCCGAAATGATCGAAGTCCATGACACTGAGTCTTTCTTCCTCATTTCTTTAAACACTTCCAATGCTTTCCCAACCACACCACATTTGCAGTACATATCTATCAAGGCATTGCCAACATAAACATCGGCTTTCACATCATATTTCCGTATGCAATCATGAACAGCCTCCCCAACATCAAGTGAACCAATATGAGCACATGCAGAAAGCACACTGGCAACCGTTATTTCATCCGGTTTCACCTTAGCTTCCATCATTTCCTTGAAGAGCCTCACTGCCTCCGTAAACTGGCTTGCTTGAGAGTAACCCGTGATCATAGAAGTCCATGAGATCACATCTCTCTGCGGCATAGAGTCAAACAACTCCCGAGCAGCAACCAAGTTTCCTACTTTCCCATAACCCATAATCATGGTATTCCATGAAACTAAATTTCTCCTTTCCATCCGATCAAAAACTCCACTAGCCAGATGCACCAAACCACGCCGTCCATACATGTCAATCAGAGTATTCCCCAAGTAAACATCCATTTCCACTTTATTTTCCTCAATGTAGTCAACCATGGCATCAGCAACACTCCACTCACCCAAAACAGAGCATGCAAGAACAACTTTCACCATCGTCACAGCATCTCCCTTCACATCAGCCACCCGCATTGCTTCGAAAACACCCAACACCTCCCTAAACTTCTTACATTGACCATACCCACAAATCAAAGAGTTCCAAGAAACCAAGTCCCTTTCAGGCATTTGATCAAACACCTTCCGAGCAAAATCCAAATGGCCACAAGAGCCATACATATTAATCAAGGCGTTGGAAACAAATAGATGGGGCTCAAACCCAAGTTTCAAAACGCGGCCATGAAGCGATGTACCGCAAGAAACATGAGAGACTCGAGAACAGGCCTTTAAGAGAAAAGGGTAGGTAAGGTTGTCACCCAACAGGCCCTGGTAATACATGAGGTTGTACAAGCGAATTGCTTCGCTGGGTTGGTCACTGAGGGACCAGCCACGGATCATGAGGTTCCAAAATGGCAACGTGGGTCGGTGGACTTGCTGGAAGAGGTGGTGGGCTTTGAGGATGGTTGAGGGGGAAAGTGCGTAGGATTTGAGAAGGTTGTAAATGGTGGAAGGGTCTGTTATGAGATTTGGGTTCACCATTGTTTTGTTGATTGATTAACAACACCAAACTTCAAATGAGGTTTATATACTCTTCCCTTCTTTCTCTCTACACCTAGCCTTGGAGAAACCATGTTACTAGATTTCTGAACTCTAAAAATTTCTTTTTGCAGAAATTTAGAATGTAATTTTTTTTACAGAAAACTACTGTTGAAATCATTTCAAAGATGAAAAGATGAGAGGTAGAATGGACTCCAATGTTTCAGCAGAAACCACTAGAACATTTCTCCATAAACCTAAGCTACAAAAAAAATGTAATTTTTTTTTATCTTATTGCATGTATTAAGTGAATTACATTAATAATAGTAGAATAGCTCGGACACTTATTTTGACGTGTCGTGGGATACTCATATCAACAATACTTGTAGGATACGTATTCGTGAGTGTCCAATTCAAAAAGTATTTGTTGGATTTTTGACAATTTTAGTACGGTTCTAACACAATTTTAAAAAGAAAAAATAAAACTCAAACTTATTGTATAAATTTTTATTATGATTATAAAAATAAAAAACAAATCATTTTGAAACAGAAACATACTTGTGCACATAAATCTTTATTGTCAATTTATATAATTCATAATTATATAATATATAGATTTGTGTTTCTGTGTCCTACATTTTAGATATTATACATATCTTCATGTTCGTGTCGTATCAGCGTCTGTGTCAATGTCTGTACAACATAACTCAAACGAAACATAAATAAGACACATGTTTTAATTTAAAGTTCAGATAATTTTTAATTTTTAAAGACATTCATTTTTTATAATTTTGTTAAATTAAACTTGTATCTTCTATTTTTTAAAATAATATACTTATTAAAGTTTAAATAAAAATTAAAGAAATTTTACGAAACAAAAAATTAAGTGATTTAATTATCGAGAAATTACATTTAAATGACTTTCACATGTTGTGGAAATTAGTTATGTTGATGAAACTTGTGTTAGGTTGATACTACATGCAAAAAATTGTAAACGTCAACTATAATCACAATATTTCAAGTAATATTAGTCTCTAATATTTTATATAACGGAGAAAACCTGTTCTGAATTAAAAATACGACATTATACTCTAATTTAAAATCTATATTATTGGCCCTCATAATATAATTAATAAAATAATATTTGTATGTCTTATTTTATAGTATCTTTTATGCTTGTATTAAATACATACATAATTAATAATTTTAAGGTTTACATATGTTTTCAATGACTATAAAATATCTCTTTTAGTTTTACTATTTTTTTTTAATTTTACTCCTATGTTTATATTTTTTTCTATGATTTTATAAAGTTAAGTTAAACTTAAAATTTATTTCTTTAACATTATTATAATCATTTTGAGTCGAGTTTGTTAATGACATTGTAACATTAAAGATGATTCTGAGTATAATGAGATTATCACTGACAATGTAGCATTAAAGATGATTCTGAGTATAATGAGATTATACTGACAGTGTAGTATTAAAGATGATTAGGTGTGCTATTTGGAACAAGGTAGTAAAAATAGGAAGTGTAGAAAAAAGCAGGTAATGCAGACACATTTTAGAAAAACTGGAATACTAAGAAAGCAGTAAGCCAATGAGAAAGTTGATGTCATGTGCTTTTTAACTCTCCTTATAGATGGTAGGAGTGAACAAAATTGGTCATCTTTTTAACATCTGGTGTAAGAGGTTGTATATAAAATCAAACATTACAGATATAACTACTATCTATCTAGTCTTGCGTGCTTTAGCCATCTTTTTCTTTCTTTTCTTAACAGCCTTAGGGACTTTAGTTTTACGTGCTTCTCTTTTCTCCTCCTTCACCTTCTTCTTATTATCTTTCCTAGCCTCTTTTCTAGCAGCTTTTTTATCTGCAGGATCCAAGCCTTCACTTTCTGAGGATGAATCCTCTTCAGAATCACTTTCGTCATCTTGGTCCTCGTCAGATTGACTCTCAGCATCCTCCTCCATGTTGTTAGATTTATCGTCAGAAATGATAGGTAAATCTTTTGTGGCACTTGATTTCTGCTGTGAAGACTGAGTTAATGATAGAGCATGTTTAAGTCCAGTAATGGTCTGGTAGTATAAATCTTTAGTGTCCTTCCCACTTGCTATCCGTTGTACATCCTCCTCAGCATTCTTAACATCATCAAGTGTCCTTGGAATGAAAGACTGTAACAAGAGTTCAAGAAATTAAACATGTAAGAAAGAATAGAAAAGATTAATGTGTTTGTGAAATTCAAGCTCAAGCTCACACATACTCTTTGGAAAGAAAATGAAAAAAGGAATCATAAGAATTATTAAGAATTTGACTTTAAGCTTAACTCAACTTTATAAAATCAGTTAGGTTTGGTTGCAACCACTAATATACTATGAATGTCTTATCTCTAGTCGAAGTTAGGTTTGGTTGCAACCACTAATATACTATGAATGTCTTATCTCTAGTCGAAGGGAGATGTTCGACAAGAATAAAGAGTGAATTTTATATAAGCAACAGGGTCAAGAGCCCAGAGTTTGAAGACAGTTTTGGACAAACAGGCTACTCAAGCTAAAAAAGCATGCTACGGTCAGGCTTAGATTTTGCTCACACATAAATTCAAATATGATATTTCAACAATAATAATATTTAAGATTTAGAACCAGTTGCTAAGCCATAATCGTAACTTGTTTTCTCTGCAAAAATCCCTCCAACTGAGAAAAGTCTATAATAATTGTTGTTTGAGAGTTTAAATAAAATTGTGAAGAACCCTCATTTATTTCCCTCCACCCTTATATTTCTTTTTAAAAGAGTAGAAGATTTAACCTAAATTTCTCTTTCTTCACTATTTGGCAACCAAACATACAGAGCTTCTTAGTTTTCTTACCATGCTTTTCAGTTAAAGATAATAATTAAAAAATACAGTTGACATAACAAGGCAAGTTACCTGCACAAATACAGAGTCTGCAATCTCATCCTCTACAGATACATCTCCTCTTGCCGAAATTTTTCGTTTTATCTAGAAATATTCCAAAAACCATGAAGATCTCTTTGAAGTTGTTCAGTAATTATAAACCATAACAAAACAAAGCCAAATACCTCTTCCAAGTAACTGTCCACGCCATCATCAGCTATTGATGCATCAACAATAAAATCAAACAATTCTCTTATCGTCATGACCGCTACACCATGCTTTTTAAAGAAATCCTGCAGGCCAAGAAGCTACTTAATCACACACTTTCCATATCTCTTTGTCAATCAATGAAGTTGACAAGGAATCTATAATTACATATAACAATTGGAAGTACTTACAGATACATGAACACAATCTTCACGCAGAAAATCTAGGGCATGAGGATGTTCAGGATCGACAGCTTGAGAAACATCAATAATATACAAGTGACCCTGTAAAAAAAGGACATGTGAATTGACTATTGGCAGATTGATATTTAATCAATGAAATATAAACTGAAGAAGGGATTGTTCACCTCATAATAAAGTATATTATATTCACTCAGGTCTCCATGCACCAATTTGCATTTCTGATACAATGTCCGCATTGCAACAATAATCTGAAACAAGAAATACTCAAACGATTTCAACCCAAAAAATTGGATTTATGGAATAAAGCTTCACACCCTTGGAAACCTAAAAAAGTAGTGTTGGTTTCTATTGAGAACGAAACCTAGAAGAAATGTGTGGCAGAAATGTTTCTGTTAGGAATCCCTAGATGAAATTCCACTCCAGAGACTATAAAATTTTAATACATTAACCATGTTAGTCAGTATTTTAAGAATCATACTAGACAAGAAGAATGCTAGCAACACATTCCTTTTAACACACTATATTATTGGTTCAAATTTATTAGATAAAAACTAGAAAATCATGAATGATAATCATTAAATGAGTGGAACAGACAAAATAGTGATTTCTTATTAATCTCAACCCCTAATAGAATGCACTCAAAAGAGTGTTTTAAAAAGTGTGTAGCAGGCATTTCTCTTCTAGGCAAGTATCCTAAGTAGAAATCTTATATTATAGCATCCCAGCATCATAATGTTTTAAGACACTCGTTTCAAAGTACAAAACCATGCTAGCATCAGAGGAATACTGTAGTGATTTGACACACCTCAACATAGCCTTCCCGCAACTTGTCTGAAGATAAATCTGCGTCTTTAAGACGAGGGGCAGCCCATCCAGATTTTCCTTCAAAAAACAAAACCAGAGAACTTCAATAAAATGGAATTTGTATTTATTTTTTCTAACCTAAATTGTAGTCTGCATTACCAGAATCAGATTATATATGCAGCAGCAAGAAATTGAAATTTCTATAATCAATAATAATAAATTTTTAAATGCTGAAGTAACTTCAAGTAGTTATACCTTCAATACTAGTAAAAAAACAAGTAAACTATTCATCACACTTTTCATTCATTCTTCTTTTTAAAAAAAAATTATCAACAGTAGACACTTATACACTGATATTCCATATAATCAATTATAGAATAATAGATAATTGAGAGCAGCAGATCACATATAAACACTAATCACATTGATCACAGTAACGTCAGATTATATTCTCGAATTTCAGAACAAAGGTAATACCTATAAATTCCATAACCAGAATATGTAGTCTCAGAAGATGTGGTGTAGGGCACCTAATTCCTGCTGCCTTAAGCCTGACATCCAATATTGACAGGGTAAAAGAAAGAAACAGCCCAAGAAAGCATGTAATCAAACTTTTGTTTCTCTTAATTGGAAACAACCAACCAACCAAACCCACAAAAACACAAAAAGGAGCCACTTCAACAGAGAAAAAAAGGTAATAAAGGCAAAAACTGATGTACAAAACATTGCCTCTTCAGTGCAAATTAAAACTTAATACCTTTAGGACAAATACATAGTTCATAAAAGAATTTGCACCTAAAAGGATGACTACACAAGTTCCAGGTCCAAGTAAAAGCCCTCATAGAATACATCTAAGGTCCATAGTGCTTCAAATCATAGCTTACAAATAAGAGGGTTAAGTAACAATTACCCCAATGACATATTCATTCTTTCTTTAAGTATTCCTCCTTCTCTTGCTAGTTTGACAGTCTAATTTAGTACGTTGTAGTATTTTTTTATCTTGGATATAAGCAAAAAAAACAAAACTAATTCACACTAATTAAAAATGTTAGTTAGTAGCTGTCAATTATACTAATCTTATTTAAAAAATAACATTTGCTCCTAATTTATCCTTCCTTAGAACTTGATATCAAGAATAAAAGAGAGTCATTGGAAGTAAAAATTAGCTGAGATTTGCTTATACTCAGAGGCTGGAGGAAGTACTTGATTTTTACAAGCATTTTAGTAGAAGAGAAAGAAATAAGGACAAATGCAAACCTCATAAGATTCCTCATTTCTTTCTCTGCCCATGTTTTTACCATCTTCCTGGGATTATGCTTGCAATATCCATTTCTAAACCGGAAGTCTCCTTGCACATATCTATCTCTATCCCTGATATCATAAGATCATAGAACTCAGTCCATAAAATAAAATAACTTTGAATCAAGAAACTGTTTCAAGTCAATGTAACAGAAATATACTACAAGCTGCATTTGTGCTATGTGTGTCTAATGAATATATTAAAAGAACATCTATCTATAAAGTATCAATAGTCCCTAGCCCAGAGCTTTTTATAATTCTTCAACAATATATTATATAGGTAAACAGAGAGAACAGACAAAAACAATACAACAAGTTCACTTGAATACAAATCCTAGTTTTCTCTTTAAAAGAACAAAGGAATGGTTGCCTATATAGTTCCTTCTTAACATTTCATCCTTCAAAATAATTTACAGTAACAGAAGAATCTGAAAAAGCTAATATCTGCTGCACTTACTTAAATACCAGAACAGATGTTTTGTATATTTTAATTGCAAGTTCTTGACCATCAGATTTAGTTGCATGATAAACATTTGCCTGTTAGAAAACAACAGCGTAAGAAACAGCAATAATGTTGGCTTAACGTCACATAATCAATTATCCAAACCATGTTACCACCATAGAACCTAAACCATAAAATTGAAAAAAAAAAAAAAAAAAGCTCCAGGCATATCACGTACTTCCTTCCCAGTTGAAATGCATCCATTTATATCATGAAAGACACCTCTGTTCAACATCTTGAATAAAACCATGCGCGTTCTTGGATCAATTGCCTGGAGGAAACTTTAGAGTTACTTGCATAATAATAATTGTAAAAAAGGAATCAACAACAACAAAAGAACAAGGCTCAATTTAGGTACCACATTTCATGAAATCACCATACTCACCTGTTCTACAGTTGCTCGGTCTGCTTTCTCAGTAGTTTTAGTCTTCCCAATGGCCATGTCTCTAACACTTCCACGAATTGCTGTTGTCACAGAATTAGACATGCCAACATCCATCCTCCCTTCCCACTCCTGCACCACCAACCACCTATTTTAAAACTAGAACCAAACAAACATACCCCACAGAACTCCAAAACACACACTATTCACCACACAACTTCAAATTCAAACTAGTCCATATTAAAGGAACACAAAAGAGTCAATAAAACAGAAGTAAGAAGTTAAGCCCACCAGGCTCACAATTTAAAAAAAAAAAACTTTAATAGATAACAAAATGAACAACAAACACTCACGTTTCACCCACTAAATACTCTAAATTTATCCCAAACTTAAAAAAACGGAATTAGCAATTTTACCCCCTGCAAGTATCCTCCTTTGGAACAATCCTGTTCCAGGAATTGTCAAACACTAAACATCGGCACATCTTCTAACCAGTCAAGGTTCAAACCTTGACTCGCCACATTTTACAGGATAGCCCTTCTGATAAACCCAACCCTTGGTTAATTAATTAGCATGGTTTACGAACAATCATAAAAAAAAATCCAAACTTCAACGAACAAACGAATAAAAAAGTGACCCTTTTGATGTTTAGAGCGAATAGGGGATACCCATTCAGCTATTAGCAGTTATGAATGAAAAAAAAAAGCAAAAGGGTATGTAAGAAAACCTCCAAGGGTGAAGCTCGAATGTGGTGGGAGAACTTTTGGTTGCGGTTGGCGAGAGGTTGAAGTGTGGAGGAATGGAGGTGGTGGCCACCGTGGGCATTGGGGCGCCACGAAGTAAGGGAAAAGGAGGAGCCTTCATCTTCCTCCCTCGAATCCAACCAGTCCAACGCATCACCGATTTCAGAATCCGAAGAACTCCAAACTCCTTCTTCTTCTTCTGCGTCTTCAACTTGATCTTGCTGTTGTTGTTCTGTGTGATTATTGAGCTTGTTTTCGACGTCGTTTTCCATTGGTGAGTGTGTGATGTTGCTAACCAAGCAAACGGCTTCCTCTGTGCCCGGGGCGGCCATTGGGGTTTAGAAGAACAAACCTACGCACTATTTCAATGTGATTTAAAATATATGATTCAATATTTGTTTTAAGAACTATTGTTTAAACTAACAATAAATATACCTTTAAACAAATTATCGTAGAATAAAATTTATAGTGAAATTATCATCGGATAACTAAAATATATTTTTCATTTGTATATTAAATAATTTAAATCAAGATATATTATGATTGTTTCCACTATTAATAGAAAATATAAAATGAATTTAATTTAAAACAAAAATAAAGAAGAATGATTGAAAATGATAACCGTCAACTCAGAAAAAAAAAACTATATAAGAGAAAAACAAGTAATAATCGGTGAAATTAAAAATAGATTATATAAAACAAATTATACGAGTAGAAATACAGGCCGCTTCGTGTTAGTATAATTTTTTATTTTATCAGATATATGTATTTGTATTTTTTAAATATTATTATAAATTTTTATTCTAATATTTATTTTATGTAAAAAAATATAACACGGATAAAAAATTTGGAAGAATTAAAATAAAATAAGAAAAAAATTGAAATTAATTCAATAAATAAAATATTTGCAAAGATTAATCAAAATATAAAAAAAATGAGAATAAGAGTGTGTATTGTTGATAATTTTTAAGAAAAAAGAAGTTATTAAATAATAAGAGGAGTTGTTAAATTGATAATATTGTTTTTTAAGATTAAATTTGGAAAAAAAAAAGTTATTAAACTGATATATTAAACTAATGTTATTTCTTTCTTTTATATGATTATAGATTACACTAAATTAAATAAAAAAATTATTAATTTATTTTAATTAATTAAAAACTTAACTAAAAAAATTAGCTTTTTTTTTATCTATTTGATCAGAATTTAATCAAATCTATTTCTTAAGATTTTTTTATGAATGGATAATCCATCTATAAAAATAATGTATTTTAAATATTAAAAAAATTGTAAAACAAATTTAAATAAATAATTTTTAAAAATTTAAATAACAAATTTAAGAATAATTTGGTTATGAAATTTTTTTTTGATTAATTTTGATAATATTGATGAAAGAATGAATTTTATTTTGAAAAGTTATAAATGAATAATTAACAATTTAAATAAGGAAATTGATAAATCTAATTTTTTATATTTAATGAATAAAATTCTTTTATGAATAAATGATATCAATAATATTATCACAAATGAATGCAAACCAATATAAATGTTGTTCAAGTGTAATCTCTATTAACTCAACTTAAAACTTAACATTAAAGGTAGTTTTTTTTCTCTTTTCTTCTTCTTATATTTCTTCTATTTCTTCTTCTTCATTCTTCTTTCTCCTTCTTCATTTTCATATCACATCTCTCTTTTGCATAGACTGATCTACCTTCTCTGTCAATTCTTAAGTTAGTTTCTTATTGTTTTTTCAAAACAGATTCAGAATTGAAAATGAGTAGAGAAAATTGTGATACAGAAGTGAAAATGAGTAGAGAAAATTGTGAACCATATTAGATTGTGTCCCTTAAGTTATTATTACATAGGAGTGATATGTTATGATATCACAGAGGAGAAAAACCTCCCACAAAGAATATCTTGTAGTGAAAAACTCTTTGTTTAAATACATAAATAAACCTCTCAAATTAGCTTACAATAAACTAATTTGTGAAAAAATGTCAGAAAGTGGAATTTAACCAAACAAGAGAGTGAGCCAAGTGCAAACACTCTAAAGAAAGACCTTTCTATATAGTATCCCTGAAAGAAAGGGAGGAAGCATCTCATTTTTCCTATGCTTCATTTAGGACTTTTCTTCTGTTTCTTCCTCTTCAGGTTCTTCTGGCTTTGGTGCCTCTTCTTCTTCAGCTGGTTCAGGAGGTGGTGTGGCATTCTTCCTGTTTGCAGCAGCTTGGAGTACATGATGGTAATTCCCTTTCTCCATGAAAAGCTGTTGGAAATGGTGCCTGCAGTAGAGGACACCGTCTAGGGCAGCATAGGAGGAATGTGTCAGGTGGCAACCTGCATGAGCACACCTAAAGCAATTCTTGTGATAGCATTCCCCTTCCAGTGTCATCTGTTCAGCAAAGCAAAAATTTTGTAACTAGAACAAGTTCAAGGAAAATTCTAATCTAGGTGATGAGAAATAAGCTTAATAAACAAACTAAAATGTGTCTTAAGATAGTAATCAAAACACAAATCTTATTGTGGGTTGTTCAACCTGGAAGGCTAACCACAACCAGCATTCACATCTTTCAGGCTCAATGCTTTAAGGAACTGAACTGAGGACTACTATGCCATTTCTTTTGTGTCCAACATAGTAATGGAAAAACAAATCTTATTTCAAATTGTTCATTGAGATAGTCTTCAGGCTCAGCAGTTGAAGGGTTGTGGATTATAATCAAGAGTTTTCTGATCGATTCTACATACCTTTTCCAGAGGATAGACAGTTTTTGAGCAAACTGAACATTTGTCTAGAGTTCCACTGAACATGGAGGAGAGTCGGTTGGGGGTCTTATTCTGAAAATGAAGATTATTGTTATTGACATGTTAGCAAATCACACAAGAATATTTGAAAGAAAAAAAGTTATATAGTTCTTTGATGCCTTGAGCTTATTAAAACTAAGGTCTTAATAATGATGGTGATGGTGATTTCCAAGTATATCAGGCTGGATAGTGAACGTACCACCTCATTTTGTTTATCCGAAGACCTTGCTGTGCCGCAATTACAATCATGTAAAAAAGCATAGCATGTTAGACAAACCAGTAGAATGTTACAGGTGAAAATGAATTTGCACTGAATGAGATTGTGGCTAAAAAAAGTGCTGAACAGAAGATGGTAACATATTACCTGTCTGAAAGTTCTTGCTGAAATTGCCAGATTCCTTGAAAAGCTGTTCAAAGTGTGGCTTGCAGTAGAGGACACCATCCATTGAAGAGTATGTACTCATCTGACCAAAATAAAATTGCACCATTGGCACCAAATTTAAGAACAAGTTTAAACTACATAAATTGTTTTTCTTGAATCAGTTCATATCAAAATACAAGCTTGGCCAGTTATGTCATCATAGAATTTAAATTCTAGCACCAGGAATCCAAGATCAAAACTAGTTTCTATGGAATTCAATAATGTCATGTAGTTCATTTCATGCACGTAATTAGCTAAGTAATTGCATGCTTCTATTCTATATGATTTTGATGGCATAATTGCATTGTAGGATGCTCCATGCTAATTACATGGTTACCAAAAAAACTATTAAATGCATATTGAAACACAATGACAATGAGAGATAAGAAGCATATTTAGAAAACATGTTTATGGCGTGAGGCATATATTCCATGAAAGATGAAGAAGAAATGGTGTAAAAGAAGAGTATATACCGTGAGGCATCCCTTGCAGTGACTGCATCTGAAGCAGTTCTTATGGTAAGGAGTACCTTCAAGAGTTAACAAGTCAACCACATAAACAGTCTTATCACAAGCCTTGCATTTATCAAGAGTTCCTGTGAATGACATTTTGGCTTTCCTCCTCAAGAATGATGCAAAACAAGGCTCAGGAATTTTCTGGCTGGTGTTTGTGCTTTTCCCTTAATCCAAGATCAGAGGATTAAAGAGAAGTTCAACAAGAGAGAACAGCACTCATTACCTTGCACCTCAGACAAATGGGGATTGAATAAAGTCTTTGATTTGTCTTACCAAAGTTATTTATATCAGATTATAACGTATTTGAATGCAATGGTAAATGGTTGGCAAGTGATTAGAGACCTCAAAATATTAAGCAAAGGATGGGAAATCTTTGCCTTAATTTGTGGAGGTAAACTTATTGTGTGGAGTGAAAAACACTGACCATTTCAACAATATATATAAAAATAAATAAACCTCATTCCAACTATTCTTGAATCCAACTTTTTTACATTTAACTCCCTAAGAAAAGAAAATTTTCATATTTAAGATGATGAAAGAGTTACATCCAGAATAATCCAAAAGAAAAAATTAAATCCACAAAGAGCAGTTATATTTTTAGAATTTGATAAATTAGGAGGACTTTGCATTCCTTGCAAGAAAAAAAATTCTCTTTTTCTCTCATGGATCTCACTCTTTTTGTCACAACCAATTTCAACCTTGCCACGTTCCTTTAGTAAAGCTATTTTTGGTAAAAAAAAATCTGTAACCTTTCTTTAGATAGGGATTTCTTTTTGAAGAATTTGAAATTATTTATGAGAAAATATGTTTAGGTAAGAAATTTTGAAAAAATAGAAATTCAAAAAATTTATTAGAGTAATTGGATTAATTAAGATTAAAGAATTTCAAATTTCAATTAAAAAGTAGGAATTTGAAATTATTCATATTCTCAAATTCATATTTTGGTCATTTTAGTTTGGATTGACCTTAGTTTAAGTTGATTTGGTTCAACCTAGGTTAAGATAAACTCGACTCGACTTGACTTGTGATTCATCCAACTTAGTTTAACATGGCTCCGACATGATGTCTCGGTCTAACATGAGCCCAACTCAACTTGGCCAAACTTGACCCATTTGTCTCGGTCCACCTAGGCCCAACCCGAGCTAGACACAATAAAACTTGACTCGTCATAGACTTAGCTCAACTCGGTAGAGGCAGTTTCTTCCTGCACCCCCACAATTTTGTAAATTCTGAAACTGACCCCCACAATTTTGAGATTTGGGAGTGTGCTACGGATTCATCAATCCGGAAGTGAATCATGTTGCATTCCGAATGAGGGGGTGTTCTGGAAGCAAAGTTTGCATAAATTATTGATTTCCGGATTGCTGAATCTGGAAGCCTAATTTCTATTACGGATTGGTGGATCCGAAATGATTTTTTTCAATTATGGATTTCTGAATCCGGAATGCATGTTTTGAATTACGAATTGGCGAATCCGGAATGGTTTTTTCACTTATGGATGTTTTGCATTTTTTTATTTTGGATTAACATTATCATTCATGTACTACCGGAAGCATCAATCTGGAAGATTACCGAATGCGCCAATCCGAAAATTTACCGGAAGCGCCAATCCAAAAATTTACCGGATTTCATAATCCGGAATACAAAAAAAAAATGTACAATTTATATAGGGACACTTTTGTCTTTACGCAACCTTGTGGGGGTGCAGGAAGAAAAATTAGGGGTGCAGGAAGAAACTGCCTTCGGTAGAACGTGATTCCGCCTCGACTTGACTTGACTTAGAATAGGGTAGATTTGACTCGACATGAGCCAATGCCAACTTGGCTTGACCAGACCCGAGCCAACTTGGCTCGACCTTGATCCCAGTCAACTAAACTCAATCGTCCCCAATCCAACTTTATTTGATCAAGTTGCAGCTGACTCAACTTGATATGGGCTCAAATAGATTCAACTCGACCAAGCTTAACTTGGTTTTGATTGAGTTAGGCTTGATCTGGTCTTGATCGAACTAGGACTGACCTGAGCCTAACCCAACTCAATTAAACGCGGTTGGTCCGGACTCAAATGAATGTGGACCTTCCACAACTCAATTGAATATGGGTTTGTCCTGACTCAACTTAATTTGGGCTCAAGTCAACTTAGCTCGACCTTAGCCTAAGCCACTCGACTTGTTGGGGACCTAAATTGATTTGGATTGAATTTGACCCGAGTTGACTCAACCTGACTTTCCATGAGCCCAACTCAATGCTATTTTATTTGGGTTTAGTCCAATCTAACATTTCATAACTTGAAAATAATTTTGTTTAATGTAAATTGAGGAATTTTTTTGAAAATATGAAATAGAAAATCTCGAAGAACCACTACAAAAAAATATCATTAAATAACAACTAATTTAGAGACAAAAAATAATTAGTCATTATATTGAATAAGTTAGATACTATTTATAAACTTAAAAACTATTGGTATCTAAATTAATTTCTATTATTAATTAAAATTTATTAAGTAGTTTTTAAATTGGTATTTAATATTAACTAACAAAGTTTTAGCTACTAACTACTTTATATTCTAAATTAGTATTTAATTAAATAAGTAATTAAAAATTTATAATGTAAAGTAGTTAATAATAGATAATATTCTCGGGAGCTAATGATAGATTCAAATTTAAAAACTATTTTATAAACTTTTATTGATAGTAGAAACTACTTTATATACTAATAACTTTTTAATTTATAAAATAATATCTAACTTAGTTTATATAATAGCTAATTTTTCTTTCTCTAAATTAGTTGCTATTTAAGGATTTTCTTGTATTGAATTTTTGATAAAAAAAAATAACACCAATCAAGATCTACTAAGAAAATTATCAATAATGATATTTTTAAATTTTTAACAACTATTTGATATTTAAATAATTTTTAAATTCAATGACAATTGAAATATTTTATAAAAAAATTAAAATTCACTAAATTTAAATTGTCTTAGAAACAAAACATTTAAAAAATAAAACAATTTAAAATAAGATCAATTCAAATTCTAACATATTTAAAATAGATCAATTCAAATTCAACATATTTGAATGTCTTACAAATTATGAAATTGGTGAGATAAAACTTTTATTTTATCTTATTGGCTAAAAAAATTATATTAGTTCCATATAAGTAATACTTTTTTTAGTAATTTACAATATTTTGATTGTTATAATTTCAGTACATTAAACTTTCAAACTCAACACTTGTATAACCCATTAATTTACTTGAGAAAGACACTGATACACTTTGAAATGTCTAAATACGGTAGAAACTTCATTAATTTTTATTCTTATTTTATTAGAATAATTTTATGGTATTTATGTTTGTTCTCGTTCCGGTAATGAGACCTAGAGAATTATTGCTCGATGCATCCTGTCGGTCGGTCACTTCAGTCTTCGATCCTCTTCTCTTATTGCTCTTCCTTCTTTTCTCGTCTCTCCTCTTGCAGTCGCTCGGGAACACAGGTTCGGATGGTACCTGCAGAAGACATTCCGACGATCAAGTCAGTAAAGGACTCGATTCTGGTTGTCAGAGCACTGTAGATAATGACGTACCTGATTCTTGAAATTTGTGCTATTTATAGTACCTTAATGAACATTCGTTGGTGGACCAGATTAGGGGATTGGTTCGTGTTTAGGGTTGCGTTAAATAACCTTTAATTACGGGTTAACCTTGTTGACTTGGTCAACTCATGAGTGTCGTTATGAGTCGGTCGGCCACGTGCCACCTTGCTGACTTTGGTATCGTGAATGAGTGGTCGGATTGTCTGAAATACTGACGAGTCAAGGTGACTGTCCGACTGTACTAGTACAATGTTATTTTTTATTTAGCAACTAATTTAATTAGTTTCATTTACTTAATATTTTCAATTCACTAAGTTACTTGTTATATATTTTTTAATTTGTTTGTCAACTTTTAGTTATGTTTTTTTAACATTTTTGAAGAAAAGTTTTTTGAACTCCGAAGCATTTATACTGCACCAAACAGCTAAGATTTATAGGCTATAGAAAAACTGAAGATGTTGAACCTTATGCTATCTTTACATACTAGCTTGTAGATTAGAAATATTCTTTTTACATACAATTTCAATACTGTGTCCACAAAAATCATATTATTCTTGTTCATATGGATCTCCAAGCCCTTGTATGTAAATTCTAATACTTTTTATTATAATGGTGTATATTGATAATTAATTAGAAATCATTCTAAACGTGACTTTTAGACTAATATAATAAGAACTAAAAAATATTGTATATAATAATTTATAATTAAATTTAATAAAAATAATAACATTCAATAATATTTAAACATTAGCTTCCGTAATCAATGTTCCCTTTTTCTTCCTAAGCTAGTGGTGACTCTTGGATTAAAAACTGGGAAGCAATGCAATAGAAAAAGAAAAAAAAATGAGATTCTTTAATTAAAGAAAAACAAAACAAAATGAATAAACATTTTAAGAGTAATTTGGTTGATGGATAATTAGTTTTTAGAAATTAGTATATTTGGAATATAAGTTAAAATAAAAATATTATAAAATTTTGAAAAAAAATTAAAAATAATAAATTAAAGTAAATTATTTCATAAACTAATAAAATAAAAATATTTTTATTTATTTTTATTTTAATAAAAATGTAAATATTGTTTATCTAATTAATTTTATTAAAAAATATCATATAATCAATTATTCATAAATATTAATAAAATATTCTCCAAATTATTTATATTTAAATATGTGATCAATTATATGAGTATATAATTAATTATGTGTTAATTTTCAAATATTTTTTTATAATTATACGGAAAACTTAACACATAAAATTGGTCTATTTTTTGTGCTTTTAAAATGTTTTAGTTCCTTGTTAATTTTTTTAATATTTATTTTTTTTCCATTCAAGCTTTGCTGCACTTTGAAACAAATAAAATGGTAAAGTGGATGAGAGTCTAATCTATTTTTGATGAAATAATTATATATTTTTTCAAATTTTATAAAACTGAAACATAATTATTTTTATGAATAGAAGTTGATAAAAACATGAGTTAAGTTTTAGATGGGTCAAAATTGTTTTGGAATTTGAAATAAACATTGTATAAACTAATATTTAGCTCAACATCTGTTCCATTCTATCTTCAAGTAATAAAAGTAAAATAAAGTGTAAAAAAAATAGAAGATATGCATATCATTAATCATATAAAATTAGTATGAAAACTTGGGTGGGCAAGCATGATATTCCACTATATATATCAAACCATCAAATTGTAAAAATCAGTCAATATCATGTGGGTTCCACAAACACTAATTCTTTTATATATTAGCTTTAATATTCTTTTGATATATTTAATTTGTGTACATAGAAAAATTCTCTTTTAGTAATTTGTTATACATCACAAAATAAGATGATAAATAAATTTGTATATATGTATTATCTGAATTCGTCAATTAACTAACTTAATTCAAGTTAAGTAGAAAGATAAATATAAATTTATGAATGTATATTTTTAAATTGTTAAGATAATTTTAGGTTGTATTTTAAAATTTAGGTAATTATAATTTTTTATTAAAATGTTATATAAGCCTTGTATTCAAGGATTAATTTTTTTTGTTTCCGTAATATAAGGAAAATTAATTTTTATTTATAGTACAAACTTTAAATCTTCTAAATACTTGTAGTAAGGAAATTATTTGAATAAGTTTTTATCTGTCTTTAATAACTGAAATTATCGTAAAAATCTCAATCTTATTATGAAAATCAGCATAATTCCTCATACGTCATATCATCCAAATTGACAAAGTTATCACATAATTTAATAAAAGGACTACCACCATTCTTAATAAAAGAGAACATCATTTTTATTAGATAAATAAGAAAAATATGTCGAACCCAACTCTAAATATGCAAAATATTATAACATTCAAAAATAAGTTATTTAATTATAATATAAATGATCAAATATAAAATTAATATAATAATTTATTAGATGGAATATTTGTATGTTGTTGTAAAAATATAGTAACTCTAAATAAAATGCATGAGAGAAGATTGGTTGAGAAATTTAGGTATCTTGGAGGGGTTTGACTAATTTTGTTACCATTCTAATGTCTAATTGTGTCTAATGTTAACATCTGTGAGGTCAATCATTTCTAAGCTACAAATTAGTTAAAGGACTTATTCAAGGCTCCACCCTTCTTTCTTGGAACTTTTGCAAACTATAAATAATAACTTCCTCTGTTTTCATCTCTCACTCTGTTTTCATTTCTAACTCTGTTTCTTAATTCAACGCTCCAATCCAAGCAACGGCGATGGAAGAGCTGCAATCGAAGCCCGAAGCTGCCCATGCTCTGGTTGTGGCTGAGGTGACTCCGGTTGTGGCTCAGGAGGCTCCGGTTGTGCCTGAGGTGGCTCCGGTTGTGCCTGAGGTGGCTCCGGTTATGCCCGAGGTGGCTCCGGTTGTGGCTGAAGTGCCCTCCCACGATGCCGTTGCAAAGGAAGCTTCTGGAGCAGAAGAGTCGAAAGCTATACTTGTTGTACCCGAGAGTGAGTTTTGCATTGCACCTGTTCCTGTTCATATTTTCATTCTCTGATGACCGTTCATACTTCGTGCTGATCAAAAAAAAAAAAAAAAAAAAATT
>Ga0123342_1000328_pt1 | contig 71710 bp, 37 predicted proteins | sample Turbeawhitnodule_FD_89960 | JGI IMG/M metagenome (GOLD analysis project Ga0123342, IMG submission 89960) | Root nodule microbial communities of legume samples collected from Mexico - Turtle bean Mexico white nodule | ecosystem: Host-associated > Plants > Roots > Nodule | place: Mexico: Nepantla... | reverse complement strand
TACCAACCTTGAGGACAAGGTTGTTTCCCAGGAGGAGGCAATTGATACTAGGCCCACATCTTCTAGGCCCATCAGGAAAATAACAAAGCCCACAAAGTTCAAAGATTACATCTAGAAGCATTAACTGTCATATCTAAGGGAATATCTTATAGTATATCTTTCTATTAGCAAAGGGAACAACTTTCCTATAGGGATTGGCTTACAATAATGTATGTGGTCTATATAAGACAAATTCTATGTAACAGGGGGAGAGTGATTTTTAATTTCATCTATATAATGTATTTTACTTTTTCCTTCTTTTTCTCAGTCTTTGTGCTCTTATCCGAGAACACCGTAACACATAACCTAGTGGAACAAAGGACAAATGATATAGATACAAGGCTTCTAAAAGGAAGTTAATATCAATTTTGTCTTTTTTAATTTTAGTTGTTTCTCTTTGTACATGTAAATAACCTTTATTTTGTCTTATCAGATTCTAGCCTTTATTGATTGACTCTTTGTTTTCCATTATCTCTCTTTAGCTAGACCTAGAATGAATGTACTTCTTGTATATATTCAGACCATCTGCTTTGATTTCAATAGAAAAACATAAGAGATATTCCTTCTCATATCCTTTGTCTTCCTTGGTCTCTTTTGTTCTTATTTGTTCTTTTTTATAATATGGTATCAGAGTCATTTAGAACTCAACCTAGCGAGAGTTTGTTGGGCTTATAAGGTCACTCGTTATCGGGTCACTATCGGACTACCCATAAATATATAATCTCACGCACGAGTTGAAGGGTTTCAGCATGAGGGGATGTGTTGGAAATCTCACGTAAACTAGAGATGAGGACATTTCATAGTATATAAGTGGGTGCAAACCTCACCTTAAGAGTCGATTTTATAAGGTTAAGTTTGGTTTAAAGTTCACTTCTTAATATGTTATTTGAGCTCTGATGATAGAATTCTAGTTTCTACATTTACCCGTGGGTAAAGTTGTTGATTCCTCACAAGATCTTGGTTCACCTTACCATGCTAGTTCATCAGGTAATCCTTCCTTTCTTATTGTCCCTATTATTCTTGAGGGACTAAACTATCATCACTGGTCTCATTCATTTCAAATGAGCCTCGTTTCAAAGAACAAGATAAGTTTCATTATTGGAACCATAGAAGCTCCCAATCATACCAACTCATTGTTTCCACCATGGCAGAGCACCAATATGTTGGTTGTTTCTCAATACATCACACATAGCATCATATGTATGAACAATGCCCTTTACATATGGAATGATTGAAAGGAAAGGTTCTCATAAGGAGACATGATTCATATTTATGTTCTTCAGTAGATGATTTCTTCTTTCAAACTAGGTGAGTTGATTGTTACAAACTATTCCACTCAGTTAAAAATTCTTTAGGATGAGCTTGATCTTTTTCGCCCACAACCTGCTTGTTCATGTGGCTCTAAATGCACCTACAATGCTTTTGTGAATGTTTCTAAATATAAAGCACAAGGCCAAATTATTAAATTTCAAAGGCGGCTAAATGATAATTATTTGACTGAGAATTCAAATGCTATTGATGGACACTTTGTCATCCTTGAATAAAGTTTGCTCTCTCGTTACACAACAAGAGATACATATTTTTGGTGATCAGTCCAAGGTAATGATTGCTACTAGCACAGGAGGTTAAAAAAACAATGTTGCGACCTATGGAAAAGGTTCTGGTTTTGGAAGAGGAAGCTATGGAAGAGGAAATATTTATAAAATTTGCGGTCATTATGGAAAGACAGGGCATACCGTTGATACATCTTATAGAAAGAATGGTTTTCTCCCTTATTTCAAGTTTAAAAATCAGAACCATGATCAGAGACGTGTTAATGCAGTTTTTTAGAATACAGATTCTAATAATGATGAGCAGAATCACACAGGTTCAAAGTCAGAAGTGCAGTCTCAACAAATTGGTTTTACTCTTGAACAATATCAAGCATTGTTAACTCTTTTACAACAACCTAAATCTAGTGACAATTTTCCTAATCAAGTTTGTGTTATTCATTCCAACAGGACAACACACATTGGTAATAAATTTCTCTCTCCCTTAAGCTTTTTTATTCTTGAAGGTCGTGCTCCTGACCATATTTGTTCATCCTTAACTCATTTCACTTCATATCATCAAATTAATCCTATTTGTGTCAAATTACCAAATGGAAATCAAGTCATTGCCAATTGTTTTGGAAGTGTTTTTCTCAATCAAAATCATGTCAGAGACAATGTTATGTATATTCCTTGTTTCACTTTTAGTCTTCTTTTAATAACAAAATTGATTGATTTTTATCTTGTGTTCTTACCTTTGACTTTAATGACTATCACATTCAAGACAAGAACTCCTTAAAGATGATTGATTCAGATAAGATGTAAGATAAAATTTATATACTCAAGCTCCCATCCTATTAGAAACTTCAAATCAAACCCAACTAATCTACACATACCATTAATATTGTTAATGTCAGTGCTTGTGATCTAAAAACCCTTTAGAATTTTTTATTAGGGCATGTTTCAAACAAATGTGTTGATGTTATCAAGAATAAATTTCCTTTTCTTAAATATAACAAATCTTTTATTTGTGATGTTTGTCATTTTGCAAAGCAAAAAAAAACTTCATTTCCTATTAGTACATCTAAATCTAAAAAATAATAAGTGATAATGTGACTAAATTTTTTATGACTAATTTCCTTGTCAACAAAAAAATAATGTATCATACATCATATGTCAATACTCCATAATAAAATAATATAATTGAAAAGAGACATGGTCATTTATTAAATGTAGCAAGAGTTCTCATGATACTATCTCATTTATCAAAAAATAATTGATCATATTTTGTGATACATGTTGCGTATATTCTAAAGATATTTTCCACACCTATTTTAAACTATTTTTCTCCTCATGAAATGCTTTACAAAACTACAACAAATTTTCATGGATTAAAGGTGTTTGGATCATTACGTTATGCTAGCACTTTGTCAACAAATAAAAGGAAATTTGATCCAAAGGCATCAAAATGTGTTTTTATTGGTTTTAGAAAGAGGGCAAAAAGATATGTTCTACAGAATATTCAATCCATAGAGTTTTTTGTCTTTAGGGATGTTGTCTTTGTTAAGATGATTAAGTCTCAAATGAACCCTTGTACATTTTGTTGATAACAAAAAGCTAATAAAACATTAAGAACATCTTAGATGCAATAAGATTGTTGACCTAATTCGGCAAGTGTATCGAGTCAAAAAAAGACGAATATTGAACCCACAAGAAACAATTCTCTTAAAATTTTAATGTGTAAAACTCACTAGATATTGAAATATGTACAATAAATTGATTCAAAAGATATGAACATTGTTTCAATAAAAGGTTCTTGTAATTTAAATAAAATCCAAAATAGATGATTATGAGAAGTTGATTGATAGAATTTGGATTGAAGTTAATCTTTCTCACTTGTTTGTACTTTTGTAAATAAAAACATACAAAATTCTTACTTAATTGATATTGATGCAACAAAAAGAGTCAATCAAATTGATTCCTCGAATATAAAATTATTAAGATCATCACCTAAACATTGATTCCTCTACTATTTAACAAAAGTTCTTATCGTTAAGAAAATATATTATAAAGCATTTGATATATTATAATTTATTCCTAGTATTAAAACACATCAAGTATTTTCATTTAGGTTAGATCATCATAAATACTTCCCAGACAATTCCAAAGATCTAAATCAAAAATAAAAATTCAAGCTTTAAGCATAAAATGAAAATAACAATATCAAATAAGATCATAATGTTATTTAGATAAATATCACCTCAATACATAGGAGTTTGAAATGATTACATTCAATCCCAAAGGAAAGAAATTAGCCACTCATGGTAGACATTACATGCACCAAAAGATTATTGAAAGCAAAAGAAGAAGATTCAGAGCATTTCTCCTTGACGATTGTCTCATAGGGTTTCTCTTTTCTTTTCTCTATGCCTTATGCCCTTATTTAATCTAATTGGGCTTGGGCTAAGTGAGATCATTATTCATAATATATTCATTTGCTTCACCTCTTCTTAAATTTCTGAAAATAACATAAAATTGGGAATAAATAGTTATATTAATCTCATAACTCCAAAATATATTATTAAATTCTAACTTTTCAAGTTAGGGTTGAGTCATATCTTAATCAACAATTAAAATTAATAAATGTCTATATTTTTGCATGAAATTTCACTAAATAATGACACTTAACAACTCCCCCAACCTAGAATTTTGCTTGTCCTTAAGCAAAGTAAATAAATCTAGATAAACCAGACCATGGTTCAATTATTAAAACAGCTTCCTGCAATAGACAATAAATTAAATTAGAAACCTACGATGCTTCGAACTCCAAATGTAGCAAGATATAAATGCAATCAAATTCAATAATAAACAACTATAACAATGAAATGACAATTTTAGTAGGAAACTTCTCCTTATATTCTCACAGGCAAATGTTTTGCTCTCTATTTCCACTAAATCTTAACAAATCATAGTTGCCCTTCATTTTTCTTCATATCACAATCACATCAGAAATATGAATCCTAAGATCTTTTATAGGGTTGTAATGAGGTTGGGTTACAAAAAATATTAGTTTTTCAGATAACAAAATGCATACTTTAAAAGAAAAAGAACATACCTACAATTCAAATACATTTATATTTGTGCTATCGTATTACGAATTTCTCTTAACATTTTCCCCATTTTCGTTCCGTATCCCTGATTCATCATAATATTCTTTTCTTTTTTTTTCAAAGTTAATAGAAATAAATTATTCTTATTTCCAACAAAATGAATTATTTAAACTTCAAATATTAAAAACAACCAAAACCAACCATCCTCTTTTCTATATATAAATTGCATCTATGTTCTCCATCCCTAAGCATGCCAATAGGTAGGAAAATATATCACTTAAGGTTTAGGATGTAATAGAAAAAATCATTGCTCAAAAGGGTTATCCTAAAAATGTAATCAATTTAAACAAAATTTGGTTATTTGGCTCTGAGTTTTATAATTCAAATTTATACAAATGCCTTAATCATTTCCATGTTCTTTTGTAATGTCACATAATAAAAAAAATCAGGCAACCACAACTGTCAATTCATCAGTGAAACACTCAAATTATTTAAGGTTCACACACTCGCTTGGTTTAATTAGTCTAATTTCTTACATGCTTGTCATTCACTGTTCCAACTAATCATCATGTTCAATTTTCATACAACAAAATCTTAGTACAATTTGGATATAGATTCAATACTATTTCTTTTTTTTTTCACCCTTGTCTAGATCAATAACTGTTCTAATCTTAGAACCTAAGGTCTGATCTATAATTAACTGTACCGTCCTGTCCCCGGGCGTTGACCACAGTCAAGGTCAAAGTCAAAGTCGACATATGGTGGGACCCCTCAAGGGGGCCCAAGGGAAGAAAGTCAACAGGTTGACCGAATAAGGAATCGCCAAGATGAGGTGTCGCCAGGTGGAGGCGTCACCAGATGGAGGCGTCGCCAAGATGAGGCGTTGCCAGGTGTAGGCGTCGCCAAGTTAAGGCATCGACGGTGTCACCCCCCGATACCCATGGGTAGGAAAGACCGTGGAGGGGGCGACACCGCGAGAGGCCTCGGTACCTCAGAACAGTAATAAAGAAAAGAGACAGGTGGCTTCAAGGCCATAGTTCTAGTACCAGTGAGGAGTAACCTGACTTGTGAAGTACCCACGCCACCGCTAGGAAACCCTGGGACAGATACGACCCATGAGAGGGCCCCGCCCAGGGGAGAACCACGTGCATGGTACGAGAGGGAGGTAGATACGCTCCCAGGACGAGTGACTAGAGGTTGGGGCGCATGAGTTGGCACCCAGGAAGTCACCCCATTGCACCAGATGCACTTCGAGGAAAGAGAACTCACACAATGGAATAACCCTAAGTGGGGTTACGGCGTTGTAAGGCCCTCTGTGTAGAATAACGATCCATTCAGAAGAACACGTGGCAATAAGCACGTGTTCATCAATGTTTTAGTGAAAGTTTGCTAAGGTACGCGTTAATTTGGTTTACGTGTCAAATGTTTCAAGGCACATTTTTATACGCTTTCAATGCGCTTTAACGCGCTTTAAATGCGGGAGGTGTATAAAAAGGGGCCTTGGGACATTTGAAAGGGATCCGAGTTTTGACTTAATTCTCGCAGTTTTACACACACGTAAACCCTAGTTGTTTCGCTGCACACCCACTGTACGCACAGACAATTAGGGCAACACAGCATTAGTTACTCAGTATTTTAGACCACCTTCAGAGCATCCAGTCACGGTGTTCCGATACGGAGGTGTGTCACCTTTGATGTTTCTCGCTAGCTGACTTGATCGTCGGAGTGCAAATGGCTGCGAGGGCGCCCCTTTGTTCACTTCTTTTCAGGTACTCACAGATGGAGCATAACGAAGGTGCCCTAGCTCGCGAGGACAAGCCACACATAAAGACGATCCTAGTCAATCGGAGGGAACATTAACCACAAAACAAAATACATAAAAAAAAACAAAAATTAAATACTATAAAAACTAAACACTTAGAAATTAGAAAAAAAAAAGAAACTAAAAAAACTAGCAAAATAAAATTACTAGAAAAGAAAACTAACAATAAAAATAAGAAAAATAAAAAATAAAAAATAAAAATAAAGTCAGAATGATAAAACCATTTTCATTTCAACGCTTGTCAATATCCTTTGAGTTCATCCAACTCTCTGTCAAATTCTTCATCTATATTTGTATCAACATCATATGTTGGACATGCTCATCAGGAAAAGAATACATGTCCCCAAGTGATGCAACATACGATCCGAACTATTTCGGGGTCATCCTCGTGGGAATGAGATGAACCAACTCAAAACAAGAATTAAACCAAAAGATTGATGTAGAAACATTTAATGTAATGTTCCTGCCAGTTGACCAGATTGTTCTTCATGCGTAGCTTCAAGCTGCGTATCAAGGACTCCTTCGTCTTTGTTCCAAATCTTCACCCTTCGCCGTTGTGAATACCTGAAACAGAGAGAACAAAGGGCGCCCTCGCGGTCGTTTGCACTCCGACGCTCAAGTCAGTACTGGCAGAAAACACCGTGCATCTCCGTATCAGAACACCGCAAACACCGTGTTCAGAAGGTGCGTAACTGAATTCTAATTGTATTCTCTCTCATTCTCAAGTCACTCGTGCGTATAGTGTGTAAGTGCAAAATGACTCAAAAACCTGTAAAACGTACCTTAGTCTGCTGACAGCGAAAGCTTATATACCTTTCCAGTGCTTCTGCCACGTGTCTCCTTCTGACTTAAGCGTAACTCTGTGTGGGAGGCCTTACGACACTGTAACCCAACTTAGGGAAATCCCAGCGTGTAAGTCTCCCTTCTCGAAGTGCATCTGGCGCGGGGGGTGACTTCCTGGGTGCCAACTCATGCGCCCCAGCAACTAGTCACTCGCCCTGGGAGTGTTTCTGCCCTCCTCACGTACCATGCATGCAGATTACCCCCTGGGACGTGGCCCTCTCATGGGTCGTATCTGTCCTAGTGGTTCTCTAACGGTGGCGCGTATTGCCACGTTTCCACGCCTCATGCATAGATACTCCACGAGTTGGGTTTCTCCCTGCTGGTACTGGGGGTGTGGCTTGGAAACCACCTCTCTCTTCTATTATTACTCTTTCGAGGTACCGAGGCCCGAGGCCTCCACGCCCCTACCGTGCCACCTCCTACTTGTGTTGCCCCCTCCACGGTCACTCCCACCCGTGGGTATCGGGGGGTGGCACCACCCAACTGTAAGCACTTCTTAGTTCGAACCCAGTCAACGCCTGGGGCCGGTTAACGCCCGAGGCCTGGTCGACCCGCCTTCTCACCTCATTACGCCCTTGATGGGTCCTACCAAGTGTTGACTTTGGTCAACGCGCAAGGACGGGTCGGTACATGTAAACATATTAATACAAAAGCAAAACAAAAGTAAAATATTAAACATAACCAAACATAAAAAAAAACATTAGGTTGCCTCCCAGAAAGGTTTGTTTAATGTCATATAGCTTGATGCCTGTTTTAATCACGGTGTATGAGCCCTTTGTTGCAACATTTTTCTGGTTACAACTTTAGCTCTTCTGGAGTATTTCAAGTTCAATAGTTCCATCAGTCCTGATTTCCTTGACAACACATAAACTTGATCATTTTGTCTTTAACATTATAGGTAGGAGTTTTATTTTAGAGTTTCTAAACATAATTGGTTGACCAAGTCTAAACTCATCTTACATTATACTTGTGTCCAGGTGAACCTTGTCTTCCTCCTTCAAACATGATGCAGATAACTTATTGATAGTGAGTTTCTTTTCCACAAATTTAAGCACAAACTCTTTCTCTTTTTTAACTACTTGTGGAGTACAACAATGTAGAACTTTCTCTAACATATTTAAAGGGTGCAACTACTTTTTAGTTCTATGAAATGTTTCATTTTATGCATCTATTCTTAGACAATCTTTCCCTTTATTAGAAGGTTGCAAAATCTCTAAAACATTTAGAGTTGCCTCATCATCTTGAGCTTTCACTTTAAGTTTTCCAACATTCACATCAATAATAACTCTAACAGTTTTCTTAAAAGGTCTACCAAGTATCAAAGGAACCTCTTTGTCTTCTTCTATGTCCATCACAACAAAATCCATAAGAAAAAATGAATTTGTCAACCTTGATAATAATGTCTTCAACCACACCATACAGATACTTAATTGATATATCAACTAACTGTAGTATCATCCTGGTGGGTTTAACCTCCAAATCACTTGTCATTTTCAGCATTGTCCTCCATTAAATTGATGCTAGTCCCAAAATCCAATAAAGCATTTTCCATAAATAAAAAAACCTATGGTTACTAGAATAGTGAAAATTCCTGGACGCTTAGATTTTTCTAGCAAGGATTTATGAATAATGGCACTACAACCAACTTCCAACTCTATAGTTTCTTCCTCTATGAATCTTCTTTTCTTTGTCAGTAACTTCTTCATGAATTTTTCATATGTTGACATTTGTTCCAAGCCTCTGCAAATGGAATACTAATTTACAAATTCTTAAAAATCTCATGAAATCTAGCAAATTGTCTCTCTTTATCTCTTCTTGAAGGGTCATTAGGATAAGGTATATTGATAAGTGTCATATTTCAATAATATTTCATATTAAAATACATGCACTTATGGATATTAGTTGATAAAATAACTATAATATAACCCCTAATTTATGAATTTTTTTTTACATATTTTGTGATTATAATATGAATAAGAACAATTTATTCACAATTTGTGTTAATTTCAAGATTCTAGGAAAGAATGGAGATGAAAGGGCAAAATGAGAATATATAAGATAAAAAGGGAAAGCTGGAACGCTCCAAACGCTCGCCCAAGACAGAAGCTCTCAGAGGATATTGTTCTAGCGAGCCCAATCTCACCCAGGTGAGATCACTCTAGGGATGTTGGGCCTATTTTCATCCAACTCGCCAAGGCGAGCTCAATCACACCCAAACGAGAAGTCACTTAGCTCAAGCCCAATTAGGATAAATATGAGGTGTGAGACACAATATTATACATCAATTGGGAGAATTAAAGGTGTTATAAAACCCTAAAGGAGGAAGTTGTCAAGGAGAAACATCTTAGATCTTCTTTTCTTGCTTTTCATGCTTGTAATGGCCAACATGAGTGGCTAATTCTACCCTTTGGGTTTGGGAGTAATTTGTCAAAATCTTATGTATTGAGGTGATATTTAAATATAATATTTTTTTCTTGATTGATGATTGGTATTGTCATTTTAGTTGTAATGCTTGTTTATCATGATCAAGATTCTTAGATTTGACTAAAAAGTATCTTTAAGTTTCTGACCCAAATGACATTGCTTAACATATTTGAATGCTAAGAATAGATTTGAAATGTTAATTGCTATCAACACCTAATCATAATGCTAAGGAGTTTTTATAAATATGCGAGAAATCGATATTTATGAGACTTTCTTAATAATTTTATATGCAAGAAATCGATATAAATGACTTTTATATGGGCATCAACATCAATTAAATGATAGAATATTATTATGCTTTTCAAAATACAAAAGAGTAAGAAGGATAAACCCCAATTCCAAATTTCCCAATTGAACCAACAAACTTTTTAACTTGTTTTATTTATAATTCTTGTTATCATTATAACAAACTCCCAACAAACTTTATTATTTTGTTTTCTATTTAGTGAATCTTATACTTGATAATTCAACTGTTCCTTGTGGGTTCGATATTCGTTCTTAGGGACAAATTATTACTTCTGACGTGGTACACTTTCCGTAAAAAACAACATCATATATTCACTATGGGAGCATTTCTCTCTTTATTTTCCATCCTTTTCTTTTTTTTTTTCTCTTTTTTTCTTCATTCTTTTCTTTATTCTTCCCCTTTTCTCTCTCACACTCATTTTTATCTTCTTCAATTTTTCTCTCCTCTTCCTTTTTTCCTCATCAATAACCAAATTATCACTAATCCCCTCTCCTACAATTATACCACTTCTAGTAGTGATTGACTTGCAATGCTCCTTGGGATTTGTCTATGTGTTGGTTGAAAATTGACCGCTTTGTTGTTCCGCCAATTGTTTAGCAATTTATCCTACTTGTGTCTCCAAGTTTCTAATTGAACCTTCAGTATTCTTATGAGACAAAGATGCTTGCATAAATTTCTCCAAGGTATCCTCCAATTTACTTGTTCTCTCATGAACTGAAGGATAAAGTGGTTTTTGTTGTTCATAGGGTCCTTGCCTATTAGATGGACCAACATCTTGTTTCCATCCAAAACCTTGATTTTGATTACTTCTTCAACCATGAGATATATTATTTTGATAATTGTTGGAGAAGCAACCTTACCTTCTCTAATTGCTCATATAATTGAATTCTGCTTTATATGAGTTGTTTTGATAGGAACAATGACCATTTGGATGATTACCTTCGAAAAAATCACATTTCATACATTGATTATGACTTTGAGAGGAATGCACAACTTGTAATTGTTGTGGTAGTTTAGACATATGTGTAGTCAACGCTTCAATTTGTTGTGTCAGAATTTTATTCTGAGCCAGAATTGCATTTGAAGTTTTAAGCTCAAAGCACCCATTTTTTTCTGAACAATTTGTCTATCATGTTAAGCTTGATAATATGTTGAAGTCAATGCCTCGATAATCCTTGTTGCTTGATCAACATCTACAACCATCATTGTATCACTAGCATCCATAATCATCTTTGTATCAGATCTGAGGCCATTGTGGAAGATGTTCAATTAAGCAATATCTTCAAATCCGTGATTTGGGCAACTTCTCAACATTACTTTAAATCTCTCCCAAGCTTCATAAAATGGTTCATCTGGTCCTTTTCTAAACATAGAGATGTCAGACTTTGCTTTAATGTAACTGGAGAGTGGAAAGAATCTATGTATGAACTTCTCCTTTACATCTTTCCATCTGTGAGGTTCTGATTTAGATGCGACTTGAGTCATTCTTTAGCTTTAAGTACTAATAAGAAAGAAAATAAACACAAATGAACATATTCAATGTCACATTCTTGGAACCCCATTATTCCAAGCAACTCAGTAAAGGTAGACAAATGCATATATGGGTCTTCATGATCCATGCTAGTAAATTGATGAGTATTGATTAAATTGAGAAAATTTTGCTTCATCTCCAAATTCTTAGTAGCACGAGGGATTGCAATGTTGGAAAAGTGTTGTGGGCTCTGTTGCATAACATAATTTCCAAGTGTTCTTTTGGGTGGTAGTTGTCTTTCCTCATCCATGTTGCTTTCTTCCTGAATTGATTCAAGGTGAGGGGTAGATGTGGTTGGGGATTCTTCCCTAACTCCTATTTTCTTTTTCTTGTTTTCTTCCTAAGTTATCGAGTTGTCTTCTCAATTTCTAAATCTAACTATAATTGATCTCCAAAAAACTTGTCTTCTTATAACATATATCATAAGACAACTAAAGTAAGCATCAACGCAACAAAAAAATTAAACAAAAAAATAACTAATTTTTAAAAATAAAACAAAAATAACAAATATTTAAAATAAAGAAAAAAAAAACTATTTTCTTAAAATAAAAGAAAAACAAAAATAAAGAAAGATAATAATTAATAAAAGAAACTTGGGGTTCTGATGACTTTTTACTACAAGTGCTCCACATTGTCATAAGTAATAATGTGTCCCTAAAGATGGATATCGAACCCACAAGGAACAATTGAATAATCAAGTAAAACATTCACTAAATATAAAATAGAATAATAAAAGTTTGTTAGAATTTGTTATGCTTGCAATTATTTCAATTGGAAAAATAGCGATTGAGTTTCATCTTTCTCACTCTTTTGTATTTTGATTATCATGACAATATTATGTCCTTTGATTGATATTCATGCCCGTATAAAAATCATTTATATTGATTTCTCGCATATAAAAATACTAAGATGCTTCCTAAATATCAATTTCTCGCATATTTATAAAAACAACTTATCCTTAAGATCAGACGTTGATAGCAATTAACATTTCAAATCTATTCCTAGCATTCAAATATGTTAAACATTATCATTTAGGTCAAAACCTTAAAAATACTTTCCAGAAAAATTTAAGATTCTAAATCATGGTAAACCAAGCATTACAAACAAAATAATAATACCAATCATCAATCAAGAACAAAATATTATGTTTAGATATCACCTCAATACATAAGAGTTTTAACAAATTACTCCCAACCCTAAAGGATAGAATTAGCCACACAAGATGACTGTTACAAGCATGAAGAGCAAGAAAAGAAGATCCAAGATGTTTCTTCTTGACAACTACCTCCTTTAATGTTTCTCACACCTCCTATTCTCCCAATTGGACTACAATTCACTCAATGGTGTTTTCCTCTCAATCCTGCACACTAGGGTTGTGCCTCAAGTTGCCTATTTAACCTAATTTGCTTGGGCTTAAGTGGATTCTCGCTCAAGCAAGCTCAATCTCGCTTGAGCGAGTAAAACATAAAAAAATGACCAATGTTGTTGGAGCAATCTTGCTCAAGCGAGAATAAGCTCACTTGAGCGAGATACGCTGATGATGAGTTGGGCTTTTGTGATCTTGGTGCATGTTGGGCCTTCTAACTTTCCCTTTTTTAGCTTATATTAATCTCCTTTTGCCTAATCATCTCCATTCTCCCCTAGAATCTTGAAATTAACACAAAATTTGGGAATAATCGTTCTTACTCAAATAAAAATCATAAAATATGTAAAAAGCTATAAATTCATAATTTACAGGTTATTTAATACTTATTTTAGCAATTAATACTCATAAGTGCCTATGTTTTAATATGAAATATTACTGAAATTTGGCACTTATCAGGTTCCAATGGATTTCATGATTCACAAGCCTATTCCTCCTCACTAGGTTAACTTTGAGGACACAAAATGATCATAGTACTACTAGACACATTATTCCACTCATTGCAAATCTCCTTCAAATGTTGTTGACTCCATTAAATATAGAAGATAATGATAAGGATGATTACTTCAAGAAAGAATAATTCTCATATCCTACTTCTTCTGATGAGATTGTTTATCACTTAAACTTTAGTTTTGATCTTATTTTAATATGAGTAATTATCAATGTTGTTTGTTTGATGAATGATTACTCTCTTATTTTAATTATCTCAATACTGTGATATTTTAAAGTCAAATTATATTTTAAAAAATAACTAAGTTTTAAAAATAAAAGAAAAACAAAATTTCCCAATGCTTGATGAGTTAAACTTTAATCTTAAATTAAAAATTGTTCCCCAACAACGGTGTCAAAAACTTGTTGACCTAATTCGACAAGTGTACCGAGTCAGAAGTAATAATTTGTCTCAAAAGATGAATCTCGAACCCACAAATAACAATTATCTTAAAATTTTAATGTGTAAAACTCACTAGATATTGAAATATGTTCAATAAATGGATTCAAGAGATATGAACATTGTTTCAATAAAATGTACTTGTAATTTAATTAAAAAGCAGAATAAATGATTATGAGAAGTTAATTGATAAAATTGGAATTAAAGTTAATCTTTCTCACTCGTTTGTATTTTGGTAAATAAAAACACACAACACTCTTACCTAATTGATATTGATGCAACTAAAAGAATCATTCACATTGATTCCTCGAATATGAAATTATTAAAATCATCTCTTAAAAATTGATTTCTCAACTATCTAAAAAAATAACGGAATTGATAAACTCACTCTTTTCCAATATAAAATCATGCATTAAAGTTTGTGCCTTTTAATTCAAAATGTTTTTTTTATCTTTTATTGATAAAAAAACATATTGTTTATTTTCATAGAAAATAAACTGTCGGTTTTTGTTTGATTTGTCGGTTTTTATTTGGTAGTGTCAGTTAGTTTATACTTGTTTTACTACTTCTATAATTTTACCTATCAATTATAAATTTGTTCTATAAATTTGTTTTAGTATTCACACAAGTCTCACATGTTGATGTCAAAAGTAATTTGAGTGGTGATACAAACAATAATAAGTATATACTTCACAAATCAATAAAATAATATTTTAATTATATTTAATTTATTTTTTAATTTAAAATATTATTATAATGTGAAATATATGTTTTTACTGTATATGATGTCAAATAAATCTTTTTCAAGTAATTTATATATACATTATTTTCTTAATCTACTTACGTCTTTTAAAGATAAATTAAGATGAAGTAATTGAACTTTAAAATAATAATACTTCAGATAGAGGGATTATCCTGATAATATTATATTAATAAATAAAAATGAAATAACTATTCTTTTATCTATTTAAAGTAAATATTCAATAAAATTAAAAGAAACTTTAACTTTAATAGTTTGTAAATATTAAATATTATCTTATATTTACTCCTACAAATTATGTATTATATATAAAAAAGTATTAAATGAATATCATTCATAATTGTCATGATTAATTTATAAGTTAATTTTGTTGGATACAATTTATTTTTATAATACAAGCTTATTTTTAAGTATTTTGTGAAAATAAACTCTTTAATAGGTTATTACTTTTATTTTAATATTTTTATTTAAATAAACCCTGGGAACAATATCATGGTCAATAAAAGACAAAGGAAGTGTTAGAAATGTTTTCAAATATTTTTTTTAACACAATCAATATGAGTTTCATATGATACTTGGGTCTTTTAGACCAACATTTTCATGAATATATTTAGTTTTTTTCACAAGTATTTAAACAAAATAAAATTAAAATTAATTTTTCTATAAAATTAAAAATTAAGTTAAAATAGTTGATATTTTTTTTTGTATATAATTCCTCTAAATTTTTATTTAAGCTTGTGCGCATGTTAATTTTCACTTATAAAGGACTCATTACTTTTTATTATTATTTAAAAGCAATTATAAAGAAACTAGTCTAAGTAGGTCTTAAGATTTTTTAGACGAATTTCTCCTTAAAGATAAGAGAAAAAAAAAAGAATGAAATTAATTTTTTTATAAGTTAATATACGATACAAAAAGTAAAAATTTAGAAAAAATATAGGAGATAACTTGTACAAATTAATATAATTTTAATTTATGAAGAAATTCACTCCATTTTATTATCTTGTAGAAATCTTTAGTCTCTTTTTTTTAGTGTTTATTTATTTAAATCAACAAATGTCTATATCACGATTTTCTAATTTTTTTAAAATAATTTTTAATCAATAAAAATGTTACATGTAAGCGATCTTTTGTTTAAAATCTCATTTGACCTCAAATAGCCATATATGTATTTTTTTATACTTATCATTTAACTTATTAATTATTTTTACTTATACTTTTAATTAAATCAAGCAACTAAATCTGAATAATTATTTTTACTTATACTTTTAATGTCATTGTAATCTCTTAACATAGAAACGTTCAACTACTTTTTTTTTTAGTAAATTTTACCTCAAGTTTTCAAATAATTTCTTACATGAAGAAAGCATTGCATGTGATTTATAACCTTTAATTAATTTAAAAATACTATATTACTTTAAATTCAAAATAAGTGAAGGAGCATATAAAAAAAAAGTAAGAAAATCCATAGGAAAATAGGAGGAAAAGAAAAGGTAAGTAGGAAGGAAAATAAAAAGAAAGAGAGGAACCAAAAAGTCTTTGTTTGAGCAAAATAAAAAAATAAAAAAATAAAAAAAATAAAAACAATATAAACAAAGATACACCTACATACACACTTGGTTTTGGTTTTGTTCCTTCTTTCCCCATATTCCTAGTTCAGAATTCAGATTGATCAATTCAAACCCCATAGATCATACATACCCTCTCACAATCCTCATTGAACTCTCTCTACATCTCTCTGTCTTTCTCTCTTTCTATCTCTATGTTTATTTAGTGCTTTTTTCTTTTGCATCACCCAATTAATCACTGACCCCTCTTTGCTCCCTTCTATTCATTGCCCACATATACTGTGTTCGCAAAGTTTGCGACTTTGTGTTGCGAAGATGAGCGGTGCGGGGTTTAGGGCTTCAATTCCGACCAGTGTGAGGAGGACGATCCAGAACATCAAGGAGATCACGGGCAATCATAGTGAAGAGGACATCTATGCAATGCTCAAGGAATGTTCCATGGATCCCAACGAGACCACTCAGAAGCTTCTCCTTCAGGGTATCGTTATTTGCCCCTATTTAACTCAGCGGATTCGATCTTGATTTTGATATCTGTGCTTGTGTGATCCGGGTGTTGGACTTTGCGTTCTCTCATCTGGGGTTCATTTGTTTTGTTTTGATTTTGAATTTTTGCCCCTTTTTTTTGGTGAGGTTGGATGGGGGACCTTGAATAATTGTGTTTGCCATGATGGGGTTTCACTGTTGAGATTTTTTTGTTTGGCTAAGAAGGGGATTTTTTTTAATTAGCCCTTTTTGTTTCTCTGGGGCTTTGTGTAGCTTGACTTGTAGAAAGTTCAGTTTTTGGACGAAATTTTGAAGGGTTCCTTCCCTTTTGTACTTCGATATAATTGGTTAATTTGTTTAGATTATGGACTTGGTTGGCTCGGGTCAGAATTTTCTTCATAAATAGTCAGAATGGTTTAGGGTATATCATTTATTCATGTTCAACTCCACTGTCGGCTTGTTTGTTCATGCTTTGAGGTCGTTGTTTTTAAGCTTGCACTGTCACTGAATCTGAGTTCAATTGATATTTAATTTTGTTTGATGATTGGTTGGGTGGTGTTCAGAATGTGAGTTATTTAAGCAGGGAGCTTGTGTTGGATATATTATTGAGAGTGGTTGCTTTTGTATATTGGGTTTCTATAATGAGTATAAGTGATGGTGTTATTGCCCTTCTTCTCAAGTTTTCTTTTTCCAAATACATGGGTGGCATTTCAGAGCTATATTTGTTATCAGCTAATAGTTTCAAGTTGACTTGAAACTGGATTCTTATGAAAGGGTATTTTATACTTTGGTAGGACATTGTGTTTTAATTTGATTAATGTATTTTTTTTTTGCAGTCAAGATTGTATTATTTTGACTCTAAAATCTCATCTTTGTGCTTTAGTACTGTATGTCCTATTTCTAGTTTCTTATTCATTCTTGTGATAACTAGAGTTTCCTTCTTGACAAGCTCATTTGGAATCTAAACCTCTTTTTTGGATGCTTAATAGGATTAATGCTGTTGGTTTGTTGCAGATTCAGTTTTCACATGGATTTTCCATGTTTTGTGCTGCATGTAAGGCTAGTTTGGAAATAGGTCTTACGGCAACATTTTCTTGCAGTTCATGCAAAATTTTGGCTGCATTTTTCTACTTGGAGCAGCTTCTCTTGATATGTTTAGGTTTTGATAACTGTGTAGCAGATCACAGTTCAGTGCCATAACAAAGGATGTGGACTGAATGGAAACACTTTAAAAAATTGCAAATTAACTCAATTGACCGTTGTAGCTGTTTTAAAACTTTAATAAGTTATTTGGATCTGGAATAGGGTAAATTGCAGGAATAGATAAAAAAATAGTAGTTACATTGCAGTTGAAAAAAAGATCTAGATTAACTAATTTTTCATTATTTTCAGGCATAACATTTAACACTAAAATCATATTTAGCATATTTATTACAACCACGAATACTATGAATCACCTAATTAAAAAGAGAGACATAAGAGAACAAAGAAAAGCGGGCAAGTTCTGAGACACCTGTATTACAAAGCTGCAGGTAGTCTCACCTTCTACATTGGAGGAGAGAGCCACATGTGAAACAAAGGTACTGTGTTGGGTGTAGTACTGAAGGAAGGGTTGATGGCCAGAGCAAGGTTGGAAGAGGGTCAAAATGATGACAGTTACGGGAGCTACTCCTAAATTTGAACTCAACAGTCGTAATCTGTGATTCCTACATTTGTTTGTTGGTTTCAGTGGATCTTGACTTCTTAATTTGGTGTAGCCCACTGGTGAAGATGGGTTACAAGTAAGTTAAAAAAAAGAAAATTTGGCTCCGTATAGAATAGAAGCAACTATGATCCCTGTCGAACACTGTATCTCACTATTGTGGTGCCCCATGCCACAACAATGAAGTGCATTGCAAGAAGGATTATATATTAGAAATAGCCAAGAGACATCCATGCTATTGCATGTAGCATTGTGCATGAGATTGTCTAATGCATGGTAGTCAAAATTGAGATCTTACTCAAGATCGAAAAGAGAAATATGAATCATAAATCGGGAGATCATAACACGGATTGTAAGATCATTATATCTTGCTCGATTTTATTATTGAACCTCATAACATATAAAAGTACATAATTAGGTGTAAACACCACATCCTCATTACATAGGAGTAGCTCCTTCCTAGTTACAAAACAGTAACAAAATAATAATCTATCTAAAGAGAACAATCTTGTCAGTTAAATTCATAATCTGCATAGAAACCTTCAACTCCATTTCCATCTCCTTCACCATTCAAATAAGTCATTTGTAAATCATGACTATGTAAAGTTTCATCCTCTTCTGCTTCGACTACAACCAAGTTTTCATCCAAATCCAATGCTCATGCTCATCTTACATAATCCACTCTTCATCGGATAAACAATCATCAATATTAATTTGAGTTGGTTTTCTTGTTTGCTTCCTTTTAGCTAATTTTAAATTAGTCATAACAAAAACAACATCATTCATTGTGCTTTGCTTTAGCCTATTTCTTCTCTTTGTGTGGACCTAAACAAATGCAAAGACAAATATGATAAGCAAGTGGTGGACTAGTAGACTATATATATTTTAACATTAACTTACCATCTCAAAGGAACTCCAATTACGCTCATATCTGGAGGAGTTACATATCAAGCTCAATACATGAATGTCAAATTTTTGGAGTTCAAGACACTCATCACCATAAGACTCCCACCAATCTGTTTGAGTCCTTAAATTAATTGACTTAGTAGCCAAGGGACAACCAAAATATTTTTGCTCGTTTTTTGAAATCATCAATTTTAACATCAATGAGAGTTTTTTCATCCTCATCCTCCACCATCATAGTTGTACATTCCATTAGACCTTGTTTCACTTCCAAATTTGCTTTAAATCCGGGATGATAATGAATTTGAGGGGTAAGAAAATAGCCTCCAGCATGCAAAGGCCTATGAAGTTGCTTGTCACACCTTTCATCAATGATGTTCCAAAAAGGAAAATAACTAACCAAAATGTTATGTTAAGTTGGTTTTTTGTTTTCAATTTCAAAATCACTATCCTAACAAACAAATACATAGATAGTTAGCTAACCAAACGTCCTTTTTTTGATAGCATTGAAAGTCTTTTGTATCTTCTCCTTAGCTTGGTCCATTGCTTAATAAATGAAGCCCATGACTAGCTTTTGATCCGAATTAACCAATCGAAGACTTCAATTAGAAGCAATGCACCCTTCAAACAAGTTATGATATTCTTCCAAAAATCCTTCATCGAAATCACAACTTCTAGGTGATGTGAGATCAGAGAGGGAGAAGAAGATTTTTGATTTGTAGAATCTTGCAGTTTGAATCACGTTTTTGACTACCATGCTCTAATGTCAAAGGCATATGGTTTCAGTGGATTAATCTATTGATATGTGAAGTTTGAAGCTTGTTTTATTTGTCTACTTATTGGGTTGGATAAATATTAAGTGGTGAATTTTTCTGTAGACTATATTAGTTTTAATTTTTATGAATGGTTGATTTTGACGTATTTGATTGGCATGTAGATGTGTGGTGTTGCTCTTTGCTAATATTGTTTCATAATTAATTTTATGCTCTTATAATTGTTTCCCTATTTCGATTATTGGTTGAAGTGTGAAGTTTCATTTTATCATCTTGCATGTAAGAGTACTTCTCCATTCATGTATTGTTTTACATTGTCATGTTGAAGTAGCTTCAGCGGTGTTTTTCCATCTTTGGAGATGTTGAATCAATCCTTCATTATTTTCTTTTTAATTGCCTTTCATTCACACATGATTTCTATGGGTTCATAGGTTCTAAACTTCTAATGTAAATTCTTAATGGATTTATACATTTTTATTGTTCTTTCCACATGTGTCTTAACATGAATAATTTGTTTGGCAGACACATTTCATGAGGTCAAGAGAAAGAAAGACCGAAGGAAGGAGGTAAGATATTCTTGTCAGTAATGGCCTTAAATAATTCATTATTAAGTAGCTCGCTTGGTTGATTATTGATTGTTTCTGTTTATAAGAATAAGGAGTCGATCCTATATAATCAAGAATATCTAGATTATAAATGTATCATTAGGAACATTCTTATTTATTCCCATATCATAGCATTGTTATTAGAGGATATCAATCTCCTCTATTTATTGCATAGATTCCTTTTTCTCAAAATAAGTAAAAACTCATGTTGTCTCAGAGACACATGGTTTCAACTTAATGTTTCTCTCTTACTTAGAGTTTAACATAATATTATGGCCTATTCTAACGAGGTCTCTTGGACCTATTGTGGCACCCACTATCGAGTCCCCCTCTGTTCCCATGTTCGAGATGTTTCGTTCCCAATATGAGGGTATGAGTTGGAGATCCCATACCTCAAAGATTATATGCTCTCGACATTCTAGAAGAAACAAGGATGATAAATGCTAAGCCTCTGGGCACATTAATGGATCCAAGTGTCAAACTTGTACCTAACCAAGGAGAACCCTATTTTGATCTTGAAAAATACAAAAGGTTAGTTGGCAAGCTAGAACTACTTCATTGTGACTGTCCTGACATTGCCTTTTTAGTGAGCACCTTTATAGTGAGAGAAGTATATTTTTAGACTCATTTTCAAGACCATTGAGATGCAATTGTACGAATCCGAAAGTATATTAAGAAGGCTCTTGGAGAAGGCCTCATTTATGAAGATAAGGGAATTACTCAAATTGTTAGGTATTTTGACGCTAACCGGGCAAGGTCACCAAGCAATAGATCCTCCACTTTAGGGTACTATGTTCTTGTTGGAGATGATTTATATTGTGAAAAAGTAAAAAACAAAATGTTGTGGCAAGATCAAGGGTAGAAGCATTACACAGGGCAATGACATTAGTCATTTGTGAGCTCATATGAGTAAAACAACTCTGCAAAGAGCTTAAATTTGAAGAATGTTTCCAAATGCACCTTGTATTGACAATCAAGCAACATTACACATTGCCTCTAATCTTGTCTTTCAGGAGAGGGACTACACATATTGAGTTAAATTGTCATTTCATAAGAAAAAAACTAGAGTCTAGATTTGTCAACTCTAATGAATTATTGGTTGACATTTTCACTAAGTCTCTATGACGAATGATGATTGATTATATTTGCAACAAGTTGGGTTCATACAACTTCTATGCTCTAACTTGAGGGAAATTGTTATAATTATAGAAATAAGTTGATCCTATATAATTAAAAATATATACATTATATATGTTGTATTAGGAATGCTTTAATTTATTCCCATATCATATCTTTGTTATTAGAGGATATCAAATCTTCTCTATTTATTGTATTGATTCATTTTCTCTTAATATTAATAAAACACCCGTTTTGTCTTAGAGATCAATCACAAGACTCAAAGTTTTCCTTAAGAGCTTTCTTATACTTAATTAAAACCAAGTCTCCTTCTCTTTTTAGAATGAGTTTATTTTGTAACTAATAAAATCTTATTTCACTATATTATATATGAAACCTTTTAAAATGTAGTTATTTGACATTTACTTTTGTGCTTAAAGGAAGCAGTTCTGCGTATATCTCAATGAACTATAAGTTAAAAACTCACTGTTTCAATGATGGCATTTTCTAAATGTGGAGTGCATTCTCCGTAGTAAACAGCCTATTATTAGTGCATTTATATGGCCCCTTCATTACTTTTTGATAATTTTCAATTCTTGGATTGTCATAGAAGAACTGAGTATTTAGATAATGACTTGCTCAACGAATGATGAAGATGAGATTTATATATGTTATAAAGTATAGCTAAAATTACCTTGCACTCAACTTTATTTCCTTTGTGTTGAAAGAGAGATAAATAGATGGAAGAGATACTGAAAACTGTGTGTATGGACTACACTACAGGGTTCTTTTTATACTAGTTGATGACAATAAATACAAATAAGTATAGTATATTTTGTTCCTATATACATGATATGTTTATAAATCATATTCAATTAAATCTAATTCTGATAAGATATTCCTATAATTATAAAAATCCTAACTAATCATTTCGTAAGGAAATAAATCAAAATATAAAAGAAGAATTAATCCTAAGAGATCATCTAAGATACTCTAGAATATTGAGATAATATCTTTAGATTTCTTGTATTTCTAAACACCCCATCAAACTGACGGATACTAAGCTTTAGCTTGTTATGAGAAAATAATTCACTAACCCACAAATTAAAAGTAAAAAAACATAAAAATCGAGATTGATCGAAAACAATAGTTGGAAAAACAACTCAGGGATTTGGGACAAAGCTGGGGCCTTTGCATTTGGAAGAAAGTTGGGACTTGTGAGTTTTGAAAATAGTCGGGGTCAGTGCATCCAAGAAATTACCGGGGCCAGTTAATTTAGGAAAAAGCCAGGACCAATGCATTTGGGAAAAGTTGGGCCAGTGCATTTAGGTTACCATCAGGGTTAGTGCATCTGGGATAAACTTGGAGTCAATCCATCTGGGAAAACACATGGATCAGTGTATCTAGGTAAAAGTAGAGGCCAGTGCATCTGAGAAAAAAGTCAAGGCCAGTGCATCTGGGAAAAGCCGAAGCCAGTGCATTTGGGGAAAAGGTTGAGGCCAATGCCTCAGAAAAAGTCAGGGTAGTATATCTAGGAAAAAGCCAGCAATTGCATTTGGAACTACATCAAGTTCTGTGCATCTAGAACAAAGTTGGGGCCAGTGCATCTGGGAAGAAGTTGGAACCAATGTTTTTGGAACAGTTGGGGCCAATGCATTTGAAAGGTGGCAAACATAAGGTCTGTCAATGCAAAAATCGGCAATCATGAATGACAACTATGAATTAAGTGGCAAATCAAATTAGGATATAGTGGAAAAGTGATAGTCATGCTGGAAATAAGATACCCAACAGAAAAGGTGACTAATTGGAGTTCCACTTCTATTTTTTTTTAAAAGCTGTAGAGTAGTGACAAAATAGGTTATGGAAGATGACACAGACAATGCTCTGATAGCATGTTGAAAGAGAGAAAAATAGATGGAAGAGTGGTTGAACATATGAACTACACGATAAAATCCATCTTTATACATAAGCTGATGACAATATATAGTATATACAAATAATTGTAGGATATATTATTCCTCTATACATGATATGATATGTCTACAAGTCATATTCTAATAAGGGTCTGTCTTGACAAATTTCTCCATAAGCACACTTCTAGAAGAGAAAAATATATAGAAAAATTGAAATGAACTTCTCTATAAACTAAAATTAGCTTATGCATAAGTTTATTTGTAGTATATCTCTCATATATATTTTTAACTTGTGCATGAGCTAATTAGCTTATGGAGAAACTCATCTCACTATTTCTTTTGTTTCTTTTCTAGAAGTCTTGTGAAGAAGCTTGTCTAAACAGACCCTAAATCTGATTCTAAAGAGATATTTCTATAATTATGAAGTTCTTAATTACATAAAGAAACAAATCAAAATATAAAAGAAGAATAATTCTTAAGAGATCATCAAAGATGTTCTAAGATAATATCTTTAGATTTTTTTATATTTCTAATGCTTTGAATGCTTTTTCAGTAGCTTCATTGGCTATCTGTAGCTTCATATATGGAATTCACTGCAGTCATTTTCTGATCGACAACCCCAAGAACTTTATCAAGACCACCCCTAGCCTTAAGAATGTAAATACTGTTGCTAGTTTCCCTTTTGCCTCTTGCTTTTCTTGGACTGACAGAGCACATGATTGTGTTAGTTGTGACAGCTGTTATAGACTCTGTCTGTTATGTCAGCTGCAGGTTAATTAGAGTTAGACCAGGTGGATTCCTAGAGAAGTCTCACTGATATACAAATAATTGTCTCTGTACCCAAAGATTGTAATTCATGATATTGTATCAAGATCAATCAATATTCTGTCATTTATTCTCTTTTCTGTCTCTAATTATTACACTGACTTCTATCACTCATTGGAAATGAACATCTTTCTAAGATTATTTTTTTTATAATTCACCTTACAAAGGAATCTTGTAGGCCTGGTGGCCAACCTTGTCACTCTATATCTAACTTATTCAAACATGTTTGTGAACCTCCACATAGTATTCTGGGCAATGAGTGGTTATAAATAAACCCCACGAGATTGAGTCCTTCTTTCTGTTGTCTTTTGTCACCATAGCAATCTTTCCCTTGTCTTCTTCCATCAAATCAACATAATATGCAGCACATGAAATGCAAAACTGATTTTGCTTCTTGGCTAGCCAACTAACCTAAGACTAAATTTCATAATCTAAAATGAGTAACAAGTAATAATTAAGATTTGAAATTGCTAGATGAAACTAAATTGGGAATTTCTTACCAGTGGAAAACATGATTATTTCCATTGTCAGTAATAAATTGCATAGCTGTATGCTCTGCAAACTCCTTAGCATAACTATCCAAGAGCTCAAATAATTTATTCCCAGCCTTCACATATGCAGACACATAAATGCTCTTCACATACATACATTAGTTGGATGATTCACAAAATTTGATCAAGGTTTTATTTTTCTTATCTGTCCACGTCTTGGAAATAATTGAACATCTATAATATTTTCTTTCTGCATAGTGACTTTCAATAGTTCCTTCATGTACTCCAACTTTCTAATAAGGGGGAGAGGAACTCACTCATGGTAGCTCGAACCTTTTAGACGTGGGCTATAATTTCTAATAACCTAATCCATTAAGTTGAAGCTCTTCGAGTGCCCACCAATAAAATCAATTCTATTCCTGTAAAGGAATCACTCTTATACTGAATTGTTCTTGCCTTTGCCTCCTTGTTAAAAGCATTATTTATGCTAATTTTCCTCTTAGCCTTTCCTAATTTGGTGGTTTATTTTTTAATAACAAAAAATCCATGGTGCCTTTGGCATTTTTTGGCTTTGTTTGGTAATGGCAGTATGGTCACATGATGTTGCCGGTCTTTTTCCATTTCAAATATTCAAAATTTCTTTCACCTCTTCCTAGTCCTCCTCCTCGTTTTGTCGAGGCTCAATCAAAGTATGTCCCCATTTCAACTTTCTTCCGTAGATTGGATTGTTTGTGCATATTTGTTACCTCTAGGAGCCTTCATACAAATATCAATGTCGCCTCTCATTCCCATTTGATGTCTCTTTCGCTGTGTAATACTACCCCTAATAGTTTTGCCACAAAAGTCACAAGTAACAACTTTCCAGTTGATATTTTTTGAATTATTCTGCTGCCATGCTATATCCAAGTTATTCCTTGGGCTTTGCCTATGCACATGAAGTAATTGAGGCAGAGGCAAGGATGAAGCCATTCCTGTGACTGAGCATGGATGAAGCCATTGCTGTTTCAGCCATTTTGTCAAGGTTGATGACATAACAGAGAAGTTGAACAGAGCTGAAATAGTTGTGGGAAAACCAGAACAATGATGAAATCATTGGAAACTAGCCAAAAAAGAGATAGGTCTTTGCTAGTGTAGATATTAATTTTGTTCCTTGTTGTTGTATCTCTTCTTCATTATAAATAAGAATACTCGTGTGTACAAGCCACAGAATTCAGCGTTTCTCTCCTCAACATGGTCCAAGAGCGATACCAACCTCCTTACCTGTTTTGTCATTAATCCTTTCAACATGGTATCATGAGTCTTAAGGAGAAATAAACCCAAATCCCCTGCTTTCTCTGTCAGCCCACTGTTCAGAGATGTAAATATTTTAGAAACCATGATTTTCGGTTTATGTTTTTTCCTACTGTATCTGTTCATGTCGGATGCATTGTTCACTGCCAGCGTACTGTTCACAGGAGACGGCTTTCCATTGAGCCTTTTCTGGTTGGCATTATTGTCACTGGATTGTTTTTTCTGACAATTCTGTTTCAGGCGAATTTTTTCTGGCCAATGTTATTGTTCACCACCAATGTTTTTCTGACAAGATTTTTCTAGCCCGCAACCGTCACGGCGTCACCATTGGCATCGTCTTGTGTGCTGATCATTTTTTGCTCTCCTATGTACCCTTTGAGCATTTTTGGTTTTCCCATCGATGTCATGTCCTTTGAGAATTTTTTGCTTGCCGACAATCACTGTGTCCTTTGTGCATTTTTGCTTTTTGGCAGCTGTTGTGTCCTTTGAGATATTTTGCTTTCTGGCAGCCATTGTGTCCTCTAAGCATTTTTTTGCTTTTGGCAATCATTGCATCCTTTAATCATTTTTCCTCTGGCAGCCACCTCTTACTCCAACCAATATTTTGCTTTTTGGAAGCCGCCATGTCATCTACCCTTTTCTGTTCTTTGGCAACCACTGTGACCTCTGACAGTTTTTAACAAGCTTGACTCATTATACATATGCTTTAGCTTGAAGGGGAGTGTTGAAAGGATGAAGAATATTGAAGATTGATTGTCACTTAGACATAGAAAGTCATTTGTGAGAAATATCAATTAGCTTTGTCATTATTTACTGTCAGCTCCAACAACCAGTTGAGTGTCATGTTCGCCAAAACTTGTGTTATCATTTAGCTCAAGGGGTCTTGTGTTGATGACATTTGTTAAGAGCTTGTTTCATATAATACATATGCTCCAACTTGAAAGAGGAAGTCGGAGATGTGATTTGATTATGTTAGAGATATGATTCAATTACATTAAATAGGAAGACATGATATGATTCGATAGGGAAATATATTACTGAATATTTCTCTTCATTGGATCTTGATTTTGTTCCTTATTATTCTATCTCATCTTTATTATAAATAAGAATACACACCACATGGAATTCATCATATGGGTTCTTGGTTTCTCTTTTCTCAACATGGTACTAGAGCAATACTTCCATGACTTGTTTTGTCACTAATCCTTTCAACAGCTAGAGATGAAGGTCAGATCACCACTGAAAACTGGTCAGAACAGAGATGGAATGCCATAAACTAGCAAGAAACAGCTATGTGCCACCAAAAAGTATGCTGGCTGAGCTGTTTATTTGTTGGATATGATACATTTAGGTTCTACATTGGGGCATGTGAATATGAAGGGAAATATATCCAGACCACATTAACTAATAAGGGGGCATAATCCCAAGATCCCCGAATGCATTAAATGGCACATTTTCTTGGTGAAATTTTGCTTTATGCCTTCTGAAGCAATAATGGCCAAGACGAAGGTGGCTGCAATTTGTGGTGCTACAGGCACAAAATTGTGCACTATTTACAACTTAGTTTTTTATTACTTAATATTCTATTTACTAAAGAAATCAGCTTCTTAATTAGAGCTCTAATTGACTTTACTCGTACTAATCATACATATGTTTGAAACATTTCCGCTCAATGTAGCATATGCACCAATCTGGGAGGAGCATTTTTCTTCTTTGTTTGGAACACTCCCACTCAAGACTTCTGTTCCTCAATTGCAGGAGAGAGGATACTTTTATGAATTTTAGAATTTTGTCTCTTGTTTTTTGTGTTGTGGCTCTTTTCATTTATCTATACTGTAATTATTATCAATATTTATTAATCATTCAATGTATTTTGCTAAGTCTATTCTTGTTTATGATTTTACAGAATCTTAACAATAGAGAATCTGTGGAGCCACGCTGGAGGCCTGGTACCCAAGGGCGGGGAGCTAGGGGTGGTCGGGGAAATTTTTCACCTCATAATGTATCACATGGTGAATAATTATTCTCAACTACTACATATAGCCCCTTCTGTTGTCAGCTAAAATAGTTTTTGCTTTGACTATTTTAGGTTCTGTATGTCTAGCAGTATTAGAAATGGGTAGTTGAGTCTGATCTGAACATTGTGTAATATCATCTGGCTGTTTTCTGTCACATTATTTCAAACCAATGGTCATGCTGCATGTCTTCAAAGTTGTTACCTGGCCCATTATATGTATACCTTGTACGTTAGATGAAAAAGTCTGCTTATATCTGCATTCTAGTCTCAATATTTAAAAAAATTAGTTATTATGTTGTCCATCCAGTGCACCTAAATTAATAGTGTTTTATTGACATTCTATCAGATGTTGCTGGTAGCAAGAATTCTGGTACAGGAAAAGATAATGGAACTCATCAAGCCACTGTGAAAGTTGTGCCACCTATGGCAGCTTCTCAAGAGACAATATCTAAAGAAAAAAATCCTGGAACAAGGTAATCATTAAATAATGTCTTGTGATGATAACTATCATTACTATTCTCTGACAATTATCTTACTGCTATTTGGATTAAAATTCTTGTACATTTGGTTCAAATTATAATTAATAATTATACATATTTTTTCAGCTCTGTACCAATTAATGCAAATGGTCCAACAAGTGTAATTTCTGGAACTATTAGCGGCTCAAGTCCTTCCCCTTCATCTGCTGGAACTGGAGATAGATTGGGTCCATCTTCTGGTGATATAAATAATTTGAATAGTGCTTCTCCTGCTGATTCAAGTAAAGTTGCTGCAGCTTCTGGAAGTGTATCAATTCCTTCCTCCAGTATCCACCCAGGATCTGGACCATCATCTTCATCGGCTGCCTATTTCTCATCTTCAGACCCAGTACTGGTTCCATCAGATGATTTATGGTTTCCTGGTGCTGTTGGTGCAATTAAACGTGAAGTGGGAAACCTACATCCTCCGGGGCAATCAAGTGCTGTTAACTCTGCCAAAAACAAAATAACTGCTGGTTAGAATATTTTATTATTTTCTTCCACAATTTGTTGGTTTTAAGGTTATCCAATGTAATTAACAAAGAATATTTGCTTCGTTAACTAATGCCAGCTTCTGAGAGTGGTGGCTCTTCTGTGCAAGGAAAGATTCAAGGCAGATCCCAGGGAGCAGCAAAGAATAATGTTGTTGAGATGTCACCCACTTCATCAACTGTAACTCATAGTAGCCCTTCTACTAGTAGACCTTCTTCTAATTACAGTAGCCGATCAACACAATTAATTGGCCCTCAAAAAGGTAATTTATATCTCTGCTGTTCAAAAGGTACAATTTTGTATCCTGCATAATCCCTGGATTTAGATGCATAATACATAAATATGTTTTATGTGTGATCCTTGTGTTTATTCTTCTGTTGCTGTTGTCCCCCTGCTCCCCCAATCTTCTCCAGCAAAATATGCCACCTCAAGCAAGGGAGCCATCTCTGTAGGATGGATAATTGGTTCTCTTAAGTGAATTCTCTGTTCCTGAGTCGCAGTTTTTTGTTTGATCACTGATTATTTATCTCGTTTCCTTCTCAGTTCTCTCTGCCTCTATATTCTGAGATCTGATTTTTTCTCTCTCTTTCTCTCTGCCTGTATTTTGACCCTATCATTCCTGCCTTTATAGAGAGAAAAACATACAGAAAATATGGGCTAAGCCCATTACATAGAAATATCTTACAATATCTATAATAGCTAACAATAACTAATAATATCTAACAGTTCTAATTGATTGTAAGTCAATAAATTCTGAAAATCCAGAATGTGTTTGTACAGAGGCTAACAATTTCTGTATCATTCTCTGGTATTGAATATTTGGAGTTTTATATTTTTGTTTTGTCGAGTAAGTAGTTTCATACTCATTTAAAAGTAATTATTTAATTTCTATTTTTTTCTCATGAAAAAATTGTTAATGGTAGAGCAGCACAATGCTTTTTTATGTACATAGCTATCCTCATATTGTGGGACAAGGCTTGTTGTTCATCATGTTCTAGAAATTTTATCATGATATTATTATAACTTGATTACATTTATGTAGAAAAACCTCCTGCGCCTTGCTGGTACTGTGATGCATATTGTTGTACATATCTTGTTATGGAAGTTGTTACATTACATGATTGTAAAGATTCTGTCATTATTCATTACCCCGTTAATCTGATGTCTTTTCTGTTGGATGTACGGTTTTACTTTCAAGATATTGGTAGGTCAATATTTGTATAGATTTGTCTGGATATGCATGTTGTGGTGAGTTTACTTGTAAAGTTTTTCTAGCTGTAGCCATTTTTGATGATTGATTAACTTTTTCTCCCACTGGTGCCAATTACTTGTTGTACTAGATTCCATTTGGTGGGAATATAACTTATTTGTTACAGACTTTTAGGTTGTCTTGCTCTAGATTTATAATTAGTTTCTGTTTCCAACAGCTGGTTCTAATAAGGAGTGGAAACCAAAGCCAACAAACTCGAATAATCAGGGTTCTGGACCAGCTAGTGCATCTGAGGCTCCTGTTTCAGTTGGCCCAATTGAGCAGTTACAATCTGCATCTAGTGTCCTTGACTCTGAAGAAGCAACTTCAAAACTTCAGAGGAAGCTGGAGGATTTTCATCTTCCACAGCGTCAACATGTTATACTTCCAAACCATATCATTGTGCCTGATTCTGAAAAAAACAAGTTTAGCTTTGGAAGTTTGGGAGTCGCTTTTGGAGTTAATACAACATATGTTAGTGGCCTAGAAAGTGAAAAGAGTTCTACACCTGTTTCTGAAACTTCTCAGACTATTGAAGAAACTGTGGAAGAACAGGATTCAAGGTACCTACTGACCAGCCTAAATTAATATTCTTTTCCTTCCATTCTTCACTATTGGTGGTATAATGATATTTGTAAGAGCCTAGGTATTACTTCAACCCTTTTTGCAGTGTTTTTTTGCTGCTACAAGTACCTTATATTTCAGTTGTCATTATCCCAATTGTTTTTAATTTTTTGTGGAAAACATTTGGACTTAATTTTCAGCACTTATCCATTTTGTTGTGACAAATCTTTTCTTTAAACCAACAGTCAAAATGCTGTGGTTAATTCTGAAGTTGGAGGAGATTATCCTGACCATCCACAATCACCCACTAATGGAGCCGAGAATTTGTCATCCATTGAGGTTGATGGCTCATCCAGTGCTATTCAAGAGTATAATGAGTCCAAGCAAGATACTGCTTTGCCATCAGGAGGTCATCAGTACTCAGGGGTACTTACTTCTCCGAATTACAGTTTTGGTTTTGTGCCGCCAATGTTGGGTACTCAGCTTACACCGTTTGACAATTCTGAGTCCCAAACACGTGATGCTTCTCGGCTTTCAAGTTTTATTGTGAGTCTACTTCCGCATATAAATTTTTGTTCACTGTTTAATTATTATGCCTTTTTGGTTGCTTAAAATGCGTGATTGTTATCTTACTATAGGTTCATCAACAATTGGATCCAACTAGTTACTATGCCCAGTTTTACCGCACAGGTGCTGATAGTGATGGCCGCCTTTCGCCTTTTTCTTCTGCTGGGGCTAACACCAAGTACAATGGCAATGTTACTGTGCTTCCGACTCCAACTTCTCAATCTCCTCAAGAGGTTTGGACTGTTTTTGTTGCTATTCTAATTAATTTTTGAACATCTACATAAAATGTTAACTTATGCTTAAAATTTGAAAAATTCTTTCTTTTAGTGCCCACTACCTGTATTAATTGGATTTGATTTCTAATTATCTATTTAATGCATAGTAGCATAGTTTGATTACTTAGAATATCATACAAAGACTGTTACTTTCTTAAAATGATATTATGTCTAGTATATACTTGATAGCATCCATTTCTCAAATGATGAGTACACATATTTGATTATTTATTCAATGCTTTTTTTGGTGAATCTTAAAATTATAGGATAGGCTTGGGCCTCTATATTTGACTCATCTGGATTTTCTTGCATGTACCTCTTACCCTGTGCTTTTCATTTCCTGTTCATTTCTACAATTTCTTCCTATTGTCAATTAAAATGCTTTTAAAGGTGGAATTGAATTGATCATAGGCATAGGAGTGAAGTGAGGAAAAAATTGTGAACAGAGGAACGGAAGTTGGCAAGGTAGAACCTGCTTATTTCTAGATTTTCTGCCAAACTCTTAATTTAATATTCTGTGTATGATGAAATTAATCAGAGTGGGAGTGAAGATAGGAAATGTTAAGAATATGAAGTGATTATTAACAAGCCGTCTCCTGGCACTTTAGCCTTTGGGAAATTTGGTGCTTGACATTGTAATAGAGTAGCACCATCTTATGTGGCTTCATCCTACTACTATTCCACTGCTAAGTTACCTAAAATCTTGACCTCCTCTCACATGGTATCCCAGGCTATATGATCAAGTGGTGTTTAGGAGTTTGATTATTGTCATCCCCATTCTCCTAAATAAAGTGAACTTTAGCACTAGACTGTAATCAAGCCTAAATGACTCATGTTATGGTTAACCCCAACCTAAGAGCTTGAACATTAGGTTGCATTAGTTCTTGGCAAGATGCTTCACTAAATTAGAAAGACAATTGTTGGAGATCCCATCTCACAACTAGTGATATGACCAAAATATAGTATATAAGCTGATTTTATAGGATTAGGTCTATATCCAAATTTTAAGATGGTACTAGATCCTATTCTAGCCGACTATTATCAGACCGACAGCTATAAAATGATGCTTCTATTACTTGTTGAATGGTTTTATTAGAAATGAATTGGACTTAACTAAACCCAAAAAGCTAGCTCAAGCTAGGATGATTGCAAAATATTGTAAGCAGTATTTTCACCATATTCATCTTAACACCCTTCATACTCAGGACTGGTCAACTACAACATGAAGTTTAGATTGGACATCTCTAGGTGATAGTTGGAGATCCTACATCGATTATGAATAAGATCAAATTATAATATACAAGTGAGGTGCAATCCTTATCTTACAAGTTGTTTTTATGAGGTTGAGTTAAGCATAAACTCACTTACTAAGATGCTATTAGAGTCTATCCTAGTAAAGTTCTTTAGGGCTATTATGCCACCATTATTGGACTCCTATTAGACCACCAAAAAATATCTAATCGCATGCTCGAGATGTTCATTTCTTGGCATGAGCGTGTGTTGGAGATTCCATATCGACTAGGAATAAGGTCAGATTATGAGGGAGGTGCAATCCTTATCTTAGAATCCAGTTGTGAGGTTGAGTCAAACATAAACTCACTTACTAAGAGTGACTTAGCATCAATTCTACATAGACTGTGATACCATGTTAGACATTTATCACCCAAAAACCTAACTCAAGGAGGTTGTCTAAGCCTTGTGAAGATCATGTTGGCCATAGCTGATGTTTGTACATTATTTTATGAATTTTATGAATGTAGTCTATATTCGAACGTAGGCTCTCTGGTCTATGTTGGTAGTGTACTTTTTCTTCACACCAAAAAATTAGTCGGGTTTCTTCCTGGTGATGCTGGCAAGAACTGACTTCATAATCTATAATTATAATACTATTAAAATATTGTATTTTAATAATGTAATAAAATTGTATCATTTTGGGAAATCACACCTCATCCATAAATTCGACGGATGCATTTCATGTGTTTTTTGCCATTAGATTGGTGCACAGTTTTTGAAGAATTTATGCCTTTTAATGTTTATTTGCAGGGAGGTGTCTTGTCCACGGCAGGTCCAGCGCCACTTGTGACTCAAGCTGCTGGGCTGATGCAAAGCTCAATAGCTGTTACACAACAGCCTGTCCCTGTCTTCCGACCCAGTGGCGTGCATATATCACATTATCCTCCTAATTACATTCCTTATGGTCCCTATTTTTCACCATTTTATGTCTCACCTCCAGCAATCCATCAATTTTTGGGTAATGGTGCATTTCCTCAACAACCACAGGCCGGCACTGTATATCCCCCTCCCCCAGCTGTGGCTCCCACAGGAATGAAATATCCTCTTGCACAATTCAAACCCGGTGCAAATGCTGCGAACCCAACTCACCTTGTAATGCCAAGTGCCTATGGTGTATATGGCTCCTCTGCTGCTGGTTACAATCATAATTCTGCAGCAGCTGCGGGAAATTCTACCTCCAATGAAGATCTTGGTTCCTCTCAGTTCAAGGAAAATAATGTATACCTCAGTGGGCAGCAGGTTAGTTTTTCAACCCTTTTGTATCTTCAGTTTATTTTTTTGGTCAAGAACTTTAATGACCTTTTATTTGAATTGCCAGACTAACTAACCATATATACCTAGAAATTCAGTTAGGTATAGTAGGTTTAACCCCATGTCAAGACAGTTATGAAAAACATATGTTACAGTTTACTACTGTAATGAACTTGTTTTTAATTTTGGTACCGAAAGACCTAGACTAGATGATAATGATGTTCTTAATTTCCACTGCAGACCGAAGGTTCAGCAGTGTGGTTGGCTGCAGCTGGCCGAGACATTACCAGTATGCCTACTAGTACATTCTACAACCTCCCACCTCAGGGTCAGCATGTGACTTTTGCCCCAACTCAGGCTGGTCATGGCACCTTTGCAGGCATCTATCACCCTGCACAAGCAGTGACGGCAGCAACAGTTCATCCACTGCTACAACAATCCCAGACAATGGCTGGAGGAGTTGATATGGTAGGTCCTGGAGGAAACGTTTATCAGCAGCCTCAGCATGCGCAAATCAATTGGCCGAGCAACTACTGAGGCCTGGAGTCAGTCTTCCTGACAGCTAAATTAGATAATTGAGTCCTATCTGGGGAAATTTTTTGAGGAATGCCAAAATATGGTTGGATTTCTATGACGACAACATGGCAATTGGCTACATTTGACTGTAAAAAAGGTGGAAGGTTTGCCAATATGATCTTCTGATTGCTTGGATTGAGGACATATGAAGGGTAGGACACCTGTAACTGATATTGACCGTTAAAGTTAGACGAGGTAGAAACATATGCAGGCCTTCTCTTTTTTACTCCTGCTATTTTGTGTTACCATTAATACCTTTTCATAGCTCCCAGCTTTTCCTTCCCTATCTTTTGTTGAGGTCCTTGAACTCTGTTAAGGTATTGTTGAGTGATGATGAGAAATGTCCATTCTTTCTTTTTAGTTTGGGTTTATAGGGTTTGGAAGGTTTAGGTTGGTGGGAAAGCTTTTCTGGTGCCCCTTGTCTTACCTGTAAAGTGAATTTTGATAGCAAGAAAATCATTTACTTAAGCTGTTGTATTGCTATGGGCAAAGTGAAAGTGTCAATTGTTTTCATCTAACTAATATTGTTTGTCATGTCATGTCATGGTTTACAGAAAAAATTTGTTTAAGACAAGCAACTCTTGTGCAACTCATTCTAATAGTAGACTCCGATTCTGTTTGTATTTAAAATCTGAAGAATGCCTTTTTGTGGAACTTGCATTTCATCCAAACTTTTGTAGGATCCTGCCCATTGCGTCATTAATGTCTCACAGCGATGGATGTTTTGGGTGCATACGGTGGAATTAAATGATTTGGAACATTTGGGAATCAACATGTATCAATGTCACATTTGAGAAAGAAATTGTCACTGTAGGATTCAGAAATATTGACTGAACTTTTTATTTTTATTTTTTTAATTAGATGCTCATCCATTAACATGTTTAACTCTTGTTTATTGAATTTTTAACATATTTTCTGCTTTTAATTTTGAGGGGAGATAGGATAGAACAACTTCCTTTTAATAAATAACCCTTTTGAATGGGGAAAGATTAAACTCATCTGTTTTTTTCTTTTCTTTTCGTTTTTTCATACTGATGGATTTTTAGAAAACACCAATTAAAATTAGGAGTTTGACTATTGTATCTGTTATAAGGATGTAAAAGTAAAATATTTTTTTTTCTTCTATCCTGTTTTCTCTGATGATAAATTATTACCCTGCTTTCAATCAAACCCAACATGTCCAAATTCTAGTGGATAAGACCTTTTAACACTGTCCATCAAAATAAACTTTTATAAGTAGATTATGTATTTGATATATTATGGGTGTTTTTTCCGATCTATGGTCTCATTATGTTTTATGCTTATTTTGCTTTTACTATACACTTTCAAATCCAATCCTCCTGTCATAATGCATTAACATTGAGCGTAATTGAAAAAAGTTTCTAGCACAACATATCGTTGAAACTTACACAATGTGTATGCTTAACTGAAAAAGAAACTTTCACCACTAGTTTAATCAACAATAAGAGTGTATTGATATTCTACAAAATCACATTCATAGGTTAATGTCACGAAAATATACCAATATGAAACAATTATGGAGCACTTAACCCAATCACTCTCTTAACATTTTTTTCATGTTTAATGACTCTTAATTCCCTAATGTTAATTATTGTCCAACTATTAAATTCATGTTTGAAAACCAAAATCATGCACAAAGTAAAAACTATAAGAGTGATTTGAGTATTATACGAACATTATTCAAACAGACCCTAAAAATCTTTGAAATCACTAAACTACTATAATATTCTCGTTTCTCTTATCTCAATCCACAAAAGAGTAACGTATAGATAAAACTGATACGAAATAAGCACTTCCTAAATCTGGATGACACAATCACTGTCATTGTTTTTTAATTTTCACATTCGGTCACTTTAATCAGTTTTCTTTTCATGGATTCTTGTCTCTCTGTAGAAGCATAAAATAAAGTTTATAAAAGGACCAAGTTTGATGACAGAAATTGGTGGTTAGATGAATCCACACACATGCGACACATATATGTACAACAACCTTAACTAAGCCCCAGTAACCAAACAAACTCCTTAAAGCTAATTATTAAGTCTACAATTCTCTTTATTTATTTATTTATACTCCCCAGTATTATTATTTTACCCAAAATAAAACCCCTTTCATTTATTTACAAATAAAGACCCTGTTTTCTGAAAAAGGGGTTAGGAATTGGGAAGAAGAAGAAAGGGTTGGCTTTTGCTCCTGCACAGTGCGAGTGACTGAGAGAAATGGCAGAGGGAGAGAACATAGAAGTGGAAACAGAAGCAGAATCTGAAACATCGTCGTCATGGAACCTCGGAAAACACACTCAGATAATCGAGCTGTCGGAGAAGTTGTTGGATGGGAACCTCAGCGCCAAGATTGAGGCTGCCAGGGAGATAAGGAAGATGGTTCGGAAATCATCGTCCTCGTCGAAGATACGTGCGAAGCTCGCCTCCGCGGGTGTGATTGAACCGCTCGTGCTGATGCTGTCTTCTTCCAACATCGACGCTCGCCAATCCTCTCTTCTCGCTCTCCTCAACCTCGCTGTTCGCAATGAACGGTACCCTTTTTCCCAAGATGCATGCTTCTTTGTGACTTCTCTAATGGATCTTTGTGTAAATCTTGTTTGGTTTGTTTGAATCTGATTTTTGTGTTACTATGCGTCTTTGTATGTGGATATGAAGTGTTACTGCGATGGGGTGTTACTCTCCATGTTCACAAGGTAGTGGGAAATGGATGGGTTCATTGATTTTATCCCAATAGAAAAAAAGTAAAAAGACTTTTTTCGTACTGCAGTATCTAGTTGATGGGTGGTTGAAGTTTCTCGTTATTTTTCATGATACTGTTCAAAGAAAACTACACATTTTGTTCGAAATAGCTTCTCTATATTATATGAATGGTACATTTTTTGTTGGTTTGTTTTTGGATTAACTTATTTGGTGTTCAAGCTGCTACAGAAATAACCTTAAGTTGACAAAAGGCTGTTTTGGCTTAAAAATTAAGCAATTTGGAACGAGGACTAACTTATAATCTTAAATTCATTATACATATTTAATCTTCTTTTATAAAAATAAACATTGCAACAGGATACCCTTTGTTGAAAGATTACGTGGCTTATTTTGTAGGATGTGTTTATGTTTGGTGTTCTTGTCTGATATTCTTTTTAGACTTTTATTATGTTCATGTTTTTGGTCAATTTGAGTCTTGATATTTCTAGATATAGTTTCTGTTTTATCCTGAGCAGTTCTCACAACATAGCATGCTATTTGTAACTGAATTTCCATGATTTTATCAATGTAGTTAGTAGTAAGCTTAAACAGAAAATAAAAAGATACTCTACCTGTTCTAGCCTGAAGCTGTGAAATGATCTAGGGTGGTTATCATACTGGAATGCCTCGCGGCTGCCACCGAGGTGGGGTGACATTTCTTTGGGTGAAGTGCGTGGGTTTATATTTTAATGTGTCTACTAGGCTAAAAATGAACACGAAAGATAGTTTTGGTAACCCGAAATTTAGTATACCTTTTAAGGGCATCTTTACCTGGAGTGCACACTGCAACTACTAATGATTGTTGTGATGAAATAGAAATTCTGTTAAATGCCTGCCAGCTGCTTTTTTACGCGTGTTCTTTTTGATGGGGGAATATTTGTTAGAACCAAGTACAGAGTGGTCAAATTGGATCTAGGGTATACCCCATCAGTTTAGTGCATTGTTATCATTATCGTGCATATGATACAATTGATTCAATCCAAAGAGCTGTCTCTGCAAATCATGATGTAAATCTTTTGGTGCTTGAATCAGAGGAATCAAAGATGAGTGCTGCACATGAATTGTGTGATTCTGGCACAATACCCAAGCAGGTTGTGCCCTGAATCCAGTTGGGTTTTGCATGACTTGCTAATGAAAGCTGAAAAAAAGCTCCCCTCCCCAAAGAGAATTAGTTGAAAAGATGGAATAGGCTGACACTTTGAGGACAATGAATTGTGTCTTTGTGGTGGATGGATATGTGGGTTCTATCTGATTAAGTGGGTAAGAACTGGGACACATGTGGGGTTTGGCTCATTTCCTTGAATTGGTCCACTGCCCAGGCAATGGGTAAAGAATATGGCGTGAACTTGTTTATGAGGATATGTACTAGATTAGAAATTCAAATTCTTACCTAAATTCTGAATCTTAAATTGAATTGTATAACGAATAGTAAGATACTGAATTACTGATCAATAATTGCTACCAACTTAAAGTATATTTTCATATGAAGAAACGTTTAAAACATTATAGAGATATTAGAGTCTAAGAACTCAGTGCATAAGCAGTAATGAGAGATATAAAATTCAAAATAAACGAAGATTCAATCATAAATCAAAATTACTAAAAGAACCGCACAACTTTTAAGTGGTTCAACCCCTCATAAAAGTATCAATATAGATAATGACAGATTAATATTTCCTGTTAGAGTACATAAGATAATCTAATGATTTTTTTCATTCATCACCCCCAAGATCAAACTCACTTTATTCATCCTTGTCCTCTGATATCAAAAGCATTGCCATTGGTGCATTTTTCCAAATTCCTTTAATAAGCATCTCTATCTCTCGACTTGGTTCATAGATGTTCCTTCTTTCCCCTTTCTAGCAGATGACACCACTGTTCCCTTTTGTGTATTAGCATCTTGGGTACTTAGCACATTTCCAAGCATTGTTGACTATTTGCATCTTGCCGTCTTCAGCTTTTTCTTTAATTTCTAGCAACTTCAGAAGGATCACTCTAACTTCGTCAGGAGCAGATGCACTAGCATTCACATTCTCATTTGTTTCAGCAAGGTGATACTTCATCCTTGTAACAACACCCGAACAAGTATACAAATGACACTTGCATTTGTCTGAAAGTCTATGTGTAGGAACCAAACACTTTTAGAGTGGTTCCACATGGCCTCCAACGTCCTTTTTTATTTGTTTTTCCCATTTGCCCCACTAAAAAAACACCACACCAATGACAATGAGTAGAAAACCTTCTAAGCAAATGGCAGAAAGGGACAAGTGGGGACCAACAACCTGTGCAGCACTGTGGGAGTAAAAGCTCAATGGGTATGGGGGGAACATGTCCAAACTTCCAACTGGAAGTGGCATAGTGGGGGCCCATCTTTTTGGAATTGCAGGAAGGAAAGATTCTTCAGTTTCCCTCCAATCTTATAAAGTAATTTTAAAAATAAAACTAAAAAATCAATTCTTAAAAAGAGGTCACAGTGGCTCAACCTGTTTTTACATATGATCTGGACATGCACAAATCGATTCAGAAATGTGATTCTTGAGATTAAGAAGCCATTTCAAACAATGACACGTCATATCAAATCATGATTTGAATCAAACTTTTTGTGTGATTCTGATAACCATGTAGTAGACAGTTTTCATCACTGCACCACATCCTTCTGCCCAGAAGTTATGTCCTTACTCTGCAGCAGCTGTGTTTGTGAGATGTCTTTAACCTGAGGGACAAAACTTTGATGTATGGCATCGTAACTATACTTCTCAATTTCATACTACTGATTTTTTTATTATGTGGCATTAGCATTACCCGTGTATCTTTCTATCAGGTGGCTTCCACCTTGAAACAGTTCCATAGGATGAAACAGAAATTGGTCAATACCAAATGTTAGGTCAGTTAACTGTTGGTTTCTTGTGTAGAACTACTTTCTTGTAGTCTTGTTAAAATGTAGATGCTAGTTTTCATTTGTGTGAATGTTTATACTCACGGTGATATGTGATCATTAATGCGAGTGCTTATTCATATCTTTGGCTACCATTACCTGATTTGGTGGTAACTCAGACATTTTTGGGTGCGGTATTCTACAATTCTTTTTGTTGTTATTACTATGTATTTCATGCTTTGAATCCTCCTCTTTGTTTTTTGTGAATTAGGTTTCTCGTATAAATTAGTTCTTTGCATAACATTTTGGAGTTCATATTTGTTAGAAACAAGGTCAAAATAGTAACAGATGGTGCCATGCCTCCACTGGTGGAGCTCCTCAAGATGAAAAATAGCGGTATACGAGAATTAGCTACGGCTGCAGTCTTGACACTCTCAGCTGCTGCATCCAACAAGCCCATTATTGCTGCTTCTGGAGCCGCACCTTTCCTTGTTCAGATTCTCAAATCTGGAAGTGTTCAAGGAAAAGTTGATGCTGTTACAGCCCTCCATAATCTTTCTACCAGCAATGAGAATTCCATTGAACTTCTTGATCCAAGTGCTGTTTTCCCTCTGATCAACCTTCTTAAAGAGTGCAAGAAGTATTCCAAGTTTGCAGAAAAAGCCACAGCACTGCTTGAAATCCTTTCCAACTCCGAAGAAGGGCGAACTGCAATCTCAATTGCAGACGGTGGAATCTTAACGCTAGTTGAGACAGTTGAAGATGGATCACTTGTGAGCACAGAACATGCTGTAGGAGCTCTGCTATCTTTATGCCGAAGCTGCCGAGATAAATACCGTGAACTGATTCTTAAAGAAGGAGCGATTCCGGGTCTGTTACGTCTGACCGTGGAGGGCACAGCTGAAGCTCAAGATAGAGCTCGTGTGCTACTGGATTTGCTCAGAGATTCTCCCCCAGAAAAGAGACTAACCTCATCAGTTTTGGAGAAAATTGTTTATGACATTGCTGAACGGGTAGATGGAGCAGATAAAGCTGCTGAAACTGCCAAACGGTTATTGCAAGATATGGTTCAAAGGAGTGTGGAACACAGCATGAAATGCATCCAGCACAGGGCTGCATCTTGCACTCCTTCTATTCCTTCCACTTGATGTGTACCTTTTTTTCCTCATCAAGCAACTGCACAATTCAGTTTTAACATGTAAATATGTGTTTTCATTTTTATTTTTTCTCTAGATCACCATGGAAAGTGAAGGTTACTCACATATAACAGTCTAAATATATTCTCACTTGATACAAATTGAATCTAATCCATCTATCTAAGTTCCAAAACTGTGAAAACTCATTTAAGGCATTTCATTCTCTTTTTTATTATCATTAGTCAAAAAAGACACTTTGGATAACATTTATCTAAAGACAAATTAACAACTTTAATTTTTTTTCATTGTTTGTGATAAAGATCTTGCTTTGATTAATGCCATCAATATTGTGTTTCCTAAAGCAGCAAATCTTCTTTGTCGGTTTCACATCAATAAGAATATTAAAGCAAAGTGTAAAATGTTGGTAGATTTTGTTGAGGCTTGACAAGTTGTGATGGATTCATGGAGGACTATCATTGACTGTACAAAGATTACTAATTTGATGGGTTTGTTAAAAAATTTGAAATTATTTGTTCACTGTGTCATTACTTGTTGAATATGTGAAGAACACATGAATTATTCTGCACAAAGAAAATTTTGTGAAGTGTTGGACAAATTCGTTAATGCATTTGGGAAATACAACATCAAACAGGTATATGAATGCCTTTACTTTGTCTAGAACGTGTTTAACGTCTAATTGTTATATGTTTTATACTTATACATGGTTGAATGAGCTCATTGGTCTTTGAAACGAATATTACAAAATAGCATGAGAGACATGTGCTCGTGTTGGGATGCTATCAAGTATGTTATTATACTTCAACATAACAAAATCAAGGCATCCTTTCAAATGAGTCTACATGTGATAGGACACACATTCAATGTGTCATTGTATAAAATGTTGGTTGGCTTTGTATCTAAACATTCTTTGATTCTCATTGCTGAAGAGTTTGATCGAGTCAATGATGTGGGGTTTGATAGTGAACTTTATGGATGTGTACTTAGACGAACTCACGGATTATCATGGGCTTGTCGATTAGCCAGATATGCTATGGGTGCCATTCCACTTAATGAAGTTCATGTTTTGTGGATGAGACTGAGTTTTTCAGATTTATCTGAATGTGATTCGTCATCTGAGTTGTCAATTCAACAAGAATGGGATGCCATTCTGTCTCGGTTCAAACAGGTTGATATTTGTGGAAAAGTGACAATTAAAAACAAATTGCGTGAAATTGCCTACCCGAACATGACAACATTATGTGTATCACTTAATGTAGTTAAGACAAAAGGATCCCAAAAGAGTCCAGCAAACAAATTTCAAAGGTCTACAAAATGCACCCTTTCATATTTTGAGCATGTAGATCGCATCTAGTTTGTAAACGATAGCTCATCATCTTTGAAGACTCCTAAGGGAAAGGTTAAGGTGATGACCAACACCAATGCAATTCCCATGCTTGATCAATTTCATCTAAAATGTCACCCTTATATTTTAGATGTAATAGATGTTAAAGTTGATGGACATTGTGGGTTTCATGCTATTGCCTCATTCTTTGGGATGGGTGAAGAGTCATGGTCACTCATCAGAATGGATTTATTCAAATAAATATCTCAGTGGTGTGAAGAATACGCAACATTGTTAGGTGGTCATCAACGGGTAGAAGATATCAAGAGATCCTTACTAGTGGATGAGTTGTCAGTGGTAAGTGAATATTCATAAGAGTCATGTGCATTCATTAATTGAACTTGTATGCAATCTAATTTCATTATTGTATTTTTCATACTAGTGTTGACAAATGGATGAGAATACCGAATATGAGATACTTAATAACAAGCAGATACAATATTATCTTAGTTTGTTTGTCATTGAAACAAAATATTACTATTTTCCCATTGCGTACTGCACCCCGTTACCGATGCTAGTCTACACTGATTACTATGTATTGGCCATGTGTATGATTCACATTTTGTGTAGGTAAGGTTATTACTCAACACATTACTTATATTCCTTTGTTTCCTAATTTCCATTTGTAGTCCATGTAAAATTACTTGATGATTGTCCCATACCTACTGCTGACATTTTATGGTGTACACATTGTTACCCAAAGGCAAGGTTATGGTCATCATATTACATTGGCCGGATACAATCTTTTACCCAATTAGTCAGTATTAGCCCAACATATGTGAACCTTGGAGACGATTGATGTAAACATAATTTATTATGTGGGGTTCTGATTCATAATTTATTACTTAAGTTCTGATTCATAATTTATTACTTAAGTTCTTATTCATAATTTATTACTTCAATTCCGATTCATAATTTATTCGCATTTGTGTTAGATAAAAATAAAATAGCAAACACTATAACAAATTAATTAAACCATACTGTACACATACAAAGTTACAATTATTACAATCACGTAATAAAAAAATTCAACGACATCCACGAACATTACGTGATCGTCTAGTGTACACCACCCCGTCATCTATCACGCTCCAGGCTAACTACAGCGGAGCCTCCGTACTCTCGTATGCGTCAGTGCCTTCAGTGACCTGAAGACAATTTCTCATGCACTAGAGGATACTGACAATGCGCCTAAATATACCCTGCACCAACTTCAAAATAAATTAAACTTGTCAAAAATATTGTTTAATTACATAACATTAAAAAAGCTTACCGAATGTGCACGTTCATCTTGAGACGAGGGACCTGCCTGCTCAGCATTTGGACTACGAAGGTGACGTTATGGTACAACACTAGGTCGATCTCCAAGCTCACCTCTGCAAATGTATGAGTGTGACACTGTCCTAAACCAAGACATGTACTCAGAAACACATGTAGATGGACTAGAAGCAACTCTCAAACTTATCACCACATGGTGATCAAACTGCAACCACCTTTGATCAATGACATGTGCACCAAGACCCTCAGCCAACATCGGTGATGGTGGAATGCTCTGCTCGTAGTCAAATTGACGCAACACAAGCTCGGGCATATGCCTCTATCATAAGCTACCCAATCGCAAGTGACCCAAGAATAAATAAATGGTCTCAAATGGCCTGCTCAATCTGTCGTCCTCATACGGAGTCTAGATAACGTCATCGTGTGTGAGCCCATCCAAGTGCACCTACACATTACCAACTGCACAAATCTAATGGGTAACAATGTATCATGTTGTCCGCGGGTGTATCTCGTCATATGAGGGATTAATATCTCATCTTCCCATGCCCGAGAAGTGCTCATAAATCCATTTTTACGTAATTCGATCATATAAATTATAAAATATTTAATACAAAACATTATGGAATGTAACATGTGATTGCTAATTATTTGTATGGTTTCATACCTGAACTAGTGTCGCATAACTACCCAACTGCTTCGTGTTAAAATAAGATGCATCCCCCAACTGTTCATATAGATGTGTAAGTGTCACTGCTCCCCATGCGTATCCACGACACATATGTAGATTGTTGAATAACAACAAGTATGAAACAAATACAGAGGTGACACTTTTATCTACAAAAATAATGCATCCAAGTAGATGCAACAAGTAAGCCCTAGAAGCACACTCCCAAGCCTCTTGAGTGCAACATTCCTCGTATATATCTCAGAGCCAGCTCAATCGTACATGGACGCCTCGACACTGCCTCATCTAAGCCTTCTCATGAGCCTCATCCACCCCTAGTAACTCAGCTAAAATTGTTGCAGCTCCGTTGTACTTAAGGGCACATATGTTGGGAATTGACCCAAAATGGGGAGGTGTAAAAGAGATGACACATCATCAACTGTGATGGTCATCTCACTTATGGGAAGGTGGAAGGAGTTTGTCTCCCGATGCCACCTTTCGACAAAGTTTGAAATCAACCCCTTGTCCCCCAGTTCATAACTTATATTGCACAAACTAAACAATCCAGAATTTTGTACAAGTAACTCAATATTAGCATGAGGCATCCAAATTTATGTAATTTCCTATCATGGGATACCAATTTAAGTTCTCCCAGATCCTAATATAAAATTTGTATATATTAAATACAATTAAATAAATTTAAACAATAATTAACAAAGACCATTTAATTGAAGGTTTTTTCATTCTTACCTCACCCTCCCAAAGCTTAACAACAACATGGTCAACAAAATTTACCAGTCAAGACAAATTAGAAGGTCCTCTAGGAAACCCTTCTCCCTAGTCTACTTGGTCATCATCCCGTAATCCTTGTTCATTATCTTTATCAATATGAAGATCATCATCAATCATTTTCTCGACACCACCTCAGTCTTTTCTACGGACGGATGTCGTTGGTCTTCTGCGATCATAACCCTGAGATCCATCACCTCTTGTTTTAGCCATATCTGTCCATAACACAATTTGAATTTCAATTATTTACAAATAATGAATAATATAATCATGAAGTTGGGTACATAATATAAGATATAAAAAATGTTTTTACCCAAGTGGGTTGGAAACTCAAAATACTTTAAACACCTAAACCGGATTATGTAATCTGGAATTACTTTAAACACTGAAACCGTATCGGATTTCATAATTCGATACCTATTTCTGCGAAGGAACAAACAAACACACAAACGCTTTCAAATACTTGCGCAAGAATGAAAAATGAAAACCAATACCAGTGAAATTACTAACCTGTGAATGAAAAGGGCAGTGGTGAATGATGGAAAAGGAGAGATTTAGAAGGGATGACAACTTTAAAAGAAGAAGAGTTTGAGAGAAGGAGACTTTGAGAGAAGAAGAAAGCTTGGAAGGAGGTGGGAGGGGGTGGGTTGCGACGCTGGAGAGTTAAAGAGGCACCGGGAAAGAGAATTACAATTAGGTTAAAAATATTTTTTCATTTTTTAATATTTTTTTACTGAAGGGTGTAATAGTAAATGTGCTTTTAATATGGGGGTAGTGAAAGAAGTCATGGAGGTGCAAGAAGTTGTCTTCACATCCACCTCACGGCTTTTGCTTCCTGCACCCCCCATTTCTCAAACTGCTCCCCCGATTTTTCAGCCTGCACCCCACAATTAGGTGAAATGACCAAATAATCTTCCATTTGTTTCAACCTCACTACACCCATCACCGCTAATTTTCGCCGCCACTACACCATTAACGTTGTAGAAGAAGAAGAGAAGGAAAGAGCCAAAGAAGAAGAGCGAAAAAAAATTTGTTCTAGAATTTTTATTCTAGATAATGTATCCGAAATGTATTATTTTTCTAGAAAGTTTGTTCCAAAAAGTTTGTCTATGCATTCGAGAAATTCCATTATGAAAATTTTGTTCCAAAAAAACATGTTTCAAAATCTATTTTATAAATTCAAGAAAACATGTTATGGAAAAAAATTCAAAATACATAATCCAAAAGTCACTTTTAAGAAAGGTAAATAGGTCATTTTAGAAACTATGGGGTGCAAATACAAATTAAGAGGGTGAAGGAAGAAAAAGCTCCACATACTTTAGCATGACTAGACAACGATAAAACATAAAGGCTTTTGGTTTCTGCACTAGATCATTTGTAAGTTGCACTATATCATTGAATTAAAATTATAGAAACACCTTCATAAGGTTTCTAAAATCTTTTAGGATTTTGGATCTTTTTCCTTATGCGTTGAAGAACATTGTTCCACTGGTTTTGGGGTGCAAATCCTGAGCGTTTTGAGTGTTTTGAGTGCTTTGTGCGAGTTTTGAGTGTTGTTGGTCGTTAATCAGTGCATTTGCAGTTGTTTTCTGATGGTTCTCCGATGTTTTCTCATACGGGTTTTGTGGGAGAATCTTAAGGTCATATTTTCCCTTTTGAAATTCATATTTTGAAATTCATAATTAACATTCCAAATTTTTATGTCTGGAATACATTTTCCTTTACAAAAATCTATTCCAGATTTACAGTTCCAAAAAGTAAATAACCCTCTTTCTGATTAGAGTTTCTGGAATGATTATCTCTCTATTCTGGATTTAAAAATCTAAAACCAAAAACATAATACCCACAAAATGTTTCTTATTTTGAAAGGTCTTTCCATAACCTGATTTTCGAAAGTACTACCTTCGTCATTTCATCCCAAACTCATATTCAATCACCTATTCTTACCTCAATCCTCTAACCCAAGCTTTCAATCGCAACCACAACTTCCAATGCACCTTGTCGGAGCTCACCTCCACCTCCATTGTAATCCACCAGTACTAAAAACCAACCTTCACACTACTTCTTTTTAAATCAAAATTCCAAGAGTGGTTTGGACATTTAAAATAATTATACTAACCAAGTTCCAAATGATTTAATTCAAGAAGCAAAAGTTAAACATAGATATTTCCATGTCCCATTGAGAAATATTTCGCCATGTATGTAACCATTTTTCATCAACTAAAATTAACTGTGATTCTTAAAAGAAATCTATATATGAAAGTGAGTAATGTTGATCAAGTGTGATCAAGTTCTTTAAAGAAACCAAATCCAAAGTGTTTGATGAAAGGCTGGTGTTGCTGTTGTGTTTGGGTGGGATCTGGGTAGACTAAAGTATGATCCACTCCTTTGTTGAATCTAAAACTGATGTGAATTAAAACCTTTTTGAAATTAAGTGTTTTTCTAACTAAGTGAAAAATAACCTGTTGTTTTGTCGAATCAACCGGTTGTTTTACTCTTAGGTTGTTAAAGGTTGAAAGGTGTTTGGTTTGGTTGACTTAACTGTCAAGCCAAAACAATCGGTTGTTTCGTGATTTCAACCGATTGTTTCTTTGAAAATCCTAACAGAATTCAGTTTTGAATGGTGAATTTGTTTTAAATGTTTTCTAACTGAATACGCTCCTTCATTAATTGTTTTGACGAATCTTTGGAAAATATAAATGGTTTGTTTATGTTTTCAAATAAGTAAGAAACAGCTTTGAGAAATTCAGTTTGACAGATTTGATTCTAAGATTTCAAGATTCACATCAAGCTTTGGATTTTCAAAGAGAGTGGAATAGGATTGCAATTGTATTCAAATGAGATTGTACTGTGATCATGTGTAATCCTTTTTAAACCTACTGTATTTCTGGTGTTGTGTTGCCAAGGAGTATTGTATGTTCTTGAGGTGTTCAAGATCAATACTCTTGGTGTGGTTTGCCAAAGGTAGTTGGTTTCTTCAAGGGTTCAAGGTCACTACTTTGGTGGTTTGTGTTTTGTAATCTGGTTTGATTGATTAGTGGATTACCCAGTGGTATACTGGGGACTGGATGTAGCTCTTGGTTTAAGAGTGAATCAGTATAAGCTGTTTGTGTGATTCTCTCTTACCCTGAAATCTTTTTAACTCTATTTTTAGCTTAACTGATATAAACAACCGATTTTTTTTTGTGTATTGCTGCATAACTGCTTGAGTTCTTGGCTAACTTGATTCCTGTTCTGGATTTATACAAAGAATTTCATTAAACCTGGAAAAGTTTTAAAAACCCCTTTTAAACAATTCACCCCCCCTCCCATCAAACCCCTGCTCTAAGTTTAGGATTAGTCTTTGTTAGTTTAAGGTCATAGTGATGTGTTCAGATAATTGATCAGGACATTATGGTATAGGTTAGGTTATCCCTGCTTTCTTTAAGAGTTGAAGCTCTTTGTGAGTGTTCATCCTTTTAATCAGGTAAGGAAAACTAGTTTTATCTTTCTATATAACTCTAGGCTAGAGGATTTTGATGTGAATTTGACGTCAAAAGTTCTAAAATTTTATTGCAGGGCTTGCTTTATTAATTAAAATAGATATTATTTGATGAAAATGGTTGTAATTTTAAACAATTGGATAAGTGGTAGATGATTTAAATTGACTATGATATGTGTTTTAAAGTTAAGTCTTGGTTTTTACATGTCAAATTGTGATTTTGAATGAGAAAGTGGTTTTTAGGGTGTTCTCTGCCTAAAATTCGCTTAGCACAATTTCCTTACGCTTAAGAAGATTTGAGTTAAGTTTTTTGAGTGCTCTCGACCTCAAATCCAACGCAATTTTCCTGCACTTAACTGGATTGAGCTTCAATTTTTTGAGTGCTCTAGATCTCAAATTCGCTCAGCGCCAACACCCTGTGCTTAACGCATTTCCCTGAGCTCAAGCCTCAGCCTCCTGAGCTTGAGCTGTTTTCACAACATTTGTCATTTTTCTTAGATACTTTTTTGTTTCTTTTCTATAGGCCATGAAATTGAATTAAATCTTATGAAAGTTTATCATGTTGTAAATTGTAAGTGATTTTTAAAGACTAATAGTTTATTCAACTCATGCAACTTAATGTTTAAAACAAGTAAATTTAACACTTATCAAAATTTAAAGTAAATACTAGTTACATATTCAATTGATTTGTGAAATTTTGAAAGTTGTGTGATTGAATTGTATGTTGACGAGTGAGATGAACTATGAATCATGTGGATGTAAATTGATACATAACATTTTCAGGAAAGAAAATACCGTGTTGAAATGTTTAGGTGGTATTTATTTTGAGACTTTATGAAAGAGATGATTCTGACTCTACTGGTATACTGGAATCATATAGATGAAGATTATCAAGTGATGAGAGTAAAAAAAAGTCCATTAACTAAGTCTAGAATTTGAAAAATAACTAGTCAGAGCAAATCATATGGTTGAATGGATTCATATCTATATGTGGTTGTGTGGAGATCTCTAAGCAGGAGTAGTATGACAAGTACAAATCTATGAGTCTAATTTTCAATATACAAGTATTTTGAAAGTATAGTCAAGTGTCTATGTATGGATGTCAGTGAATTTCTTACATGAGTGATATTAAACATGAGATATTTATAGACACTTGGTTATTTAGTACATGGAAATGGATGAAATGTGATGACTCATAGGTTCATGATTGTATTCATTAAATTAGACACAATATCACTACAAGAAAATTATTAAATAACAATTAATTTAAAGACAAAGAAATAATTAATCATTATATTGACTAAGTTAGATGTTATTTTATAAACTAAAAAATTATTGGTATCTAAAGTAGTTCTATTATTAATACAAGTTTATAAAGTAGTTTCCAAATATATATCTAACATTAGCTACTAATATTTTAGCTACTAACTATTTTAAATTATAAATTATTTATTAATTTATAATTAAAGGCTAATTTAGAATCTAAAGTAACTAGTAGTTAAAATTTCGATAACTAATGTTAGATATCAATTTAAAATCTACTTTATAAATTTTCATTAATAATAAAAACTATTTTAAAAATCAATAATTTTTTAATTTATAAAATAATATTTAACTTAGTCAATATAATAACTAATTATTTTTTATATCTAAATTAGTTCTTATTTAATAATTTTTTTTTTAATCGATAGAGTTATTGTATTTATTGAAAGTCTTACTAGTTTACCATGTCTTCTTCTTCATGTTACTGATTTAAAAAATTTGCGATGATTGTATTTTACATCAAGGTTATATTTGATAAATTTTAGTAGTAAATAGCATAGAAAACTAGAAAGATCTTTTGTTTTTAGTTGTAATCAATATTAACTTTTAAACTTGTTTCTCTATTAAAAAATTTTGTTCTAATATCAAGCAAAAATATTAATGGATGACGTTGATAACTCAGTAACTTGTTACACTGTCTAAAAATTTGATGGGGCAATGTTGCTGCTCCATTATGGGTTAATGTGTTTCTTAACAACAGAGACCAAGAATAATAATACAAATTCAAAAAATCAAGACTAGTCAAAATTTTCTTTAAGAACTAAAATGAAATAAAGTTTTAATACATTATATTTTTTATCTTTCAAAAGTTTTAAAAGTTCGATTTTCGTCCTCTAATTATTTTTTAGCTCTAATTTTGAAATGAATTCCTCTAAATAATATTTTACAAATAAAAAGAACTAGACGGTGCATTTCAAAATTAGAAAATTAAAACAATAATTTTATTAAAACCAAACTTTGACTTGATGAAAAACAATATTTTATTTAAAATAATTAAAGACTAATATCAAATAATTCCAAATCCTGAATATCGATATAAAATATATGTCAACGAATTTTGCTTTATTTAATAAGAGTTCTATAAATGGCATTCATTTTATTATAATTTTATTTTCAAATATTTATTTTTAACCAAAAATATAAAATAGTTTCATAAAATGTTATTTTAAAATGAAATTAATAAATTATTTTTGTAAAAAAAAAAGTTAATACAGTTAAATACTAGTTTCTAATTTTTGAATATGTAAGATTTAGTTTTTCTTTTATCAGAAATTTAACTGTCCAAAAAGGAAAGGTTTGGAACTACGTGGCAGAGTAGAGTGGCGTGTCACAATTACCTTTTTGCCATTGTCGGTGACCAAGTTCTACTCTTTCCATCTTCTTGTCACCGAAAACACATTTAATTGTGAAAATATCAAACAAATAATTTTCTTCCAAAAATTTACTTTATTTAAAAGGGTAAATTATTAATTTTAAATTTGTGAATTAAGTAAGGATTTCATCTTTTCATTCATTCATTCATTAATTATCGTTGTTCTGGGTGCGCAATCCGCTCATAATCTTATATTTTTATACTTTTATCCTTTTTTCTTTTAATATTTTAATTATCATAATTCGATTTTGTGTTGACAATTTTCATATATGCACAGCACCGAAAGATTCGGTGAGTTAGTGTGTGTGTGTGAGAGAGAGAGAGGGTGTCAGTGATGCTCTTTGCTTGATCCCTCTTTTTCCAAGATAAAAGGTTTGTTATCAATTGAATTCTGAATTCTGAATTCAGATCTTGCAATTTGGATAAATGGGTATTTGTATTTGTACATGTTCAATCTCATAAGATTTAGTTTCTTCTGGTTCCGTTCGTTTCAGATCTTCAAATTACACTGCTTGTTCAATTCATCATTTATTCTCTCTATTAGAAAATGACTTCTTTAAACCCTTTTTGCTGTCTTAATCCGTTTTAGTTTACTGGGTATCATTGTTTTTGATGTTCTTGTAGGATACATATCTCGGGGGTGATTTGATACACAATAAGAATGATGGGTCGGTCTGCATTTTCAAGAACTGGGACATTCCGGCCTGAGAATTTAGGTCAGAATGCAATGGCCATGATTGGGAACGTTTGCTTCTCATTTTTTGTTATTGGGGTTTTGGTTTTCACCATTATGGCTGCCACTTATGAACCCGAGGATCCCTTGTTTCACCCTTCAACCAAGATCACCACATTCCTCACTTCCAAATCCAATGCCACTTTTAAGGCTGATAACAGTGTTGTTAGAACTGGGGAGGATTTCATGGCCGCTAATGAAACCGTCTTTGGCTCCATTATCAACTCAACTGATGTTGATAACTTGGTTAGTGCCGAAACTATTGATGGCGGCGATGCTGCCTCAGCTTCTCAGTGTGATGTGAGTGGCCCCATTGATTGTAAGGACCCTGAGGTGTTTCATTTGATGATGAGGGCGACCATTGACAAGTTTCAGGATATCCATTTTTACCGATTTGGAAAACCAGTTGCCGGTTCCAATGACAGCACTTGCGATATGGCTTGGCGATTTAGGCCTAAGGAAGGGAAAGCTGCTGCATTTTATAAGGATTATAGGAGGTTTGTGATTGATAGGTTTGAGAATTGTACACTTAGTATTGTTAGCATTGGGGAGTACCATACTGGTCTAAATGCCAGGAAGAGGAAGAAGCATCAGAAAGCTGGGCTAGAGAAGACGCCTCCTAATCTGGACCAGGCCAACGCATTACCTGTTGTTGGAGAGTTTGTCAATGACAGTCTCCCTGTGGTAGAATCTGAAAGTTCATTTAGTCATGGTAAATACTTGATTTATGAAGGAGGTGGTGACAGGTGTAAGAGCATGAATCATTACTTATGGAGTTTCTTGTGTGCTCTTGGGGAAGCTCAGTACCTGAACCGAACGTTGATTATGGATTTGAGCATATGTCTGTCTTCGATTTACACATCATCAAGGCTGGATGAGGAGGGCAAAGATTTCAGGTTCTACTTTGATTTTGAGCATTTAAAGGAGGCGGCATCTGTATTGGACAAGGAGCAGTTTTGGGTAGATTGGAACAAGTGGCAACATAAAGATGGGATGAATCTTCATCTTGTGGAGGATTTTAGGGTTACACCCATGAAGCTTAGGGATGTGAAGGATGCCTTGATCATGAGGAAGTTTGGATCTGTCGAGCCAGATAACTACTGGTATAGAGTCTGTGAAGGAGAGACAGAATCCGCAGTTCAAAGGCCTTGGCATTTGTTATGGAAATCAAGGAGGTTGATGGATATAGTGTCTGCAATAGCTTCAAAGATGAATTGGGACTACGATTCTGTTCATGTTGTGAGAGGGGAAAAGGCAAGGAACAAGGAGCTGTGGCCTAATCTTGATGCACATACTTCTCCTGATGCACTTCTTTCAACCTTGGGTGACAAGATTGAGGAAGGAAGGAATCTCTACATAGCAACAAATGAACCTGATGCATCTTTCTTCGACCCTCTAAAAGATAAGTATACGACTCATTTTCTTGACGAGTATAAAGAACTTTGGGATGAAACTAGTGAGTGGTACTCTGAGACAACAAAACTCAATAAGGGAGTTGGAGTTGAATTCGATGGTTACATGAGGGTGTCCATTGATACAGAAGTGTTCTTGAGAGGTAAAAAGCAGCTTGAAACTTTCAATGATTTGACCAGTGATTGCAAGGATGGCATTAACACCTGTAATCTAGCAGCAAACTAATGTGAGAATTGAAACTCCAATGTCTGATATATTGAAATGTATCTCATGTACTTTTAGCTGTTATATGTGTTGCATTTGAGAATTTGTATCCTTTAGCCTTAGCAGTGAGGAGTAAAATGGTTATAGTTCTTGTATTGTAAGAGTAGTGACTACTTTGAAGTTTTGATGTTCTTAATTTAAATTTGTTTCGTTCTTAAACCCCTTATATTCATTAGCCATGTGGATGACTGAAGCACAATTTCTTAAGTTGATCTATTTTTTATTCTGTGCTTTTCCTTTTTGCATTGAGCTTAATTTCTATGCATTATCAGTATAATAATTAAATAATCAGAAATCACGTTTTCTATTATTTTTAAGAGAACTATTGTAAAAATTAATAAACTTACAGATATGATTGACGACCATGTAATACTCCTTTTCCGCCCTTTCAATGTGAACGTCATTTTCTTTTATCAGTGTTAGGCAACTGGGATGACACTTAGTATTGTGATGTTACAAATTCATTCATTTTCCTTAAAAGTTTGTTATGGTGTTACAGGTTCTTTTGTTCATTGTTTTTATACTTGGACTGGTCGGTTTAACCAATTACATAATTAGGAACTAGGTTTAACTTTATCTACTTCATTAATTTTTAGCTACATCCCATGGTTTTCCTGAATATATTTTACACCTGAAAAGTCTATTCTGGAATGAATAAGAGGTGGTTATTATCAGTTGGATTCAACTCAGACTAATCAATGAATCATAAACCGGTGATTTTTCAAGTTCAATAATTTTTCTGATCTTAAAAGCATTGCATTTTGACAAACTGTATCCTTAACTCACATCAAACTTTGCTTTTAAAAATGTAACAAATAGTTGAGGGACTAAATGGCAATTCAAGGACAAAAAGGCTAAGTATTTTTTCCATATCATTTTAGTTAAAGGACTAAAGGCTAGCTTTTTCCAGTTACAATTATAAGTAATAACAGTAATATTATAATATTGAAATTTAATTATTATATTTATAAGTTATATACTTATTAGTCTATTTAAAAACTTGTTGACTTGCATATAAATATAAACTCATTAGTCTATTCCAAGATATGTTCTTGTTTAATAAATAAAGTAGATTTTCAAATTAGAGACCTACATTGAATAATAAATCAAACTTAGAGCATATAATTTGCAAAGCAAGTCAAGCTGGGGCCTTGTACAGCACAATCTAGCTCAACCTAACTCATTTTCACCAAACTATAAGTGACCGTAAAATATTGAGAAATTATAATATAAAAAAATGATGTACAAGAATAAAACTCATGGGGGTAGCCACTGCAACATTCACTTGGACAGGAAGTAAAATTTTCAATCTTTGTAGATTTTATTTCTGTAGATAATGCCAAATGGTGTACCCCGGTTTCTCTTTATTATCCTTCCATGGCACAGTTCTTTGGTATGTCAAATGGTGTGAAAACTGCTACCTGTAATCACTTGATAAAATTACGAACAAAATTGATCGTAGAGATTAGTTTGGGGGTGGCATTTACCTGCCTAAAAGCTGTACCTACAAGAGTCAATTTCTAACTTACTCCCAAAAGTGAACTCAATATTTTTGCCCTTCCAACCTGGGACCCTTGTTTTACTCCCTGAGTATGGCAAAAACAAAATTCATGTAGAACAAGATCAAATAATGTTTCAAGGAAGAACTGTTTATTTTCCCCTAGCCTTTTTTGATTTTTTCACTTGAACAAGAGTCACATTCTGGCCAGGCTTTTTGGTTCTGGCCTCCGAGGATCTTAACATTGAAATGGCAACTTGATGCTGGTTTTTTTCCAGCTTGTCATCTGTAAATGGTTTGACCTCGAACGATCCTCTGGTCAACCCTCTGGCAACCTGAAGTATTACAAACAGCTAATCAGTGCTAAGCAATGCAGGACTTGCTTATAAACGTGTGAGAATTAACTTAAACACAATTATTTCATAGCAGTACTTTATCAATCCAAAATCAATTTTAATAGAGGCTGACACTGAAATCTAGTACGACAAAAAATTACACCATAAAAATAAAATCTAGGAAGCATTCCTAAAATAGAGGATTCAAAATATTAGGATTATCATGATGATGATAGCCATGGCAACGATAATTTGCCCCACACTTCACAATATAAATCCAACATTTCCAGTACTTCCCTTGAGTAATGGAAGGTATTTCATTCTAAAAGTAACCCGAGTTGATAAATACAAAGCATGGTAAAAGTGTACAATCATAGCAACAATCATTGAAATTTATCTGGTGATCAGTTATACCTTCAGAAGAATCCAGACTTTGAGATAACTGCTCAATGTCGCCAGTCTTGTCTTTTTCCCTGAAGTCAGGTACTCACACATACGATGATCAACCCTCAGAATAAATTTTGGCCACGACTTGGGTTTTTCAGGGTCTGGCTTATGGTCCATTGTTGCCTGGGATGTGCATGATAACAAACAAGAAATCACACTCACTAGTCATCCGATGAGTATCAACACTATGATAAGTGAACGGAATATTATTATGATCTAGAGATACCAACTATCAACAACTAAGAAAAGAAGAGAAATATATTGCAGCAGCAACTAGGACAAGCCAATAAGGAATTATTGGTTCTAGGTGCTTAGGAAATCTCAAATATAACTTCAATTATCCCACTATTGCGTTCGAGGGGTTTTTCTCCTGATGATTTTAGGGCTGAAACAAAATTCTGGGATTGAAAGTTTCTACTTACAAGAAGCCGGCAGATTTGCTGTTCAATTTTTGAGAAGGACGTTTCTAAAGCTTCCACCCTGCCTGTGGCATGGCAACAAGCACATGGTTCACTAATCATGAATGTCACACTTGGCCGTACCTGTCAAGCAATTGTAAGGCATTGGTAATTCATTTTAATAAATCTAACTAAACTAAGTGCAGTGCCAAGAATTATCAGAGGAGAATGCAAGCTAAAAAAAATGCAGTTCAAGCATTATTTTTTTTTTAGTCAATAGACATTTCACTGCGTCTTTGTTGAAGCAAGCATGAAATATGGTGATCAGTAAATTTGGCATACTACTTAAGTTATGCTTGAATAAAACAACAGGAAAACTATATACAAAAGAAAAATAGGGAAGGTCACATAATGTTTCATATGAAACACATCTTCTTATTTCAACGCTTGTCTCTGATACATGGGATAACAAATAGCTAATATTCACCATAGACAAGCAACCTACCCTCTTTCGAGTTATTTCCATAAGTCCATGTCTAGACAATTCAGAGACCTTCACCATTGATTTATCTCTCTCAATGGCTTTCTTGACTTCTTCATAGACCAATCTTTTATTAGCTGATATAGAAGAATCCAAATTTAATAAATAAATATATTGATAAGGACTTCAAGAATAAGAACACCGAGAGAGAAGTTATATTAGAGTGGCATAAAAAACGAATATTTCATACTTAAATATCATAATCAAACTTAAACTTGAGAACATTATAAAATTCATGACATTGTTTACACTGAGCCCTTCTTGAGGCACAGCCTCAATCAGTCAGATGGAGAATAGTTCACAGGAAAAAACATTTTAATAAGTGAAAATACTGTTTTAGCAAGAAGAACACTAACAATAAACTCTCTCAACCACACTCCTTCTAGCACACTTCATTATTGGTTAAAATTTCTTGGAAATTACAAAAGCATTGGTGGAAATAAGTGGAACCCACAATTTTTTGTGTTTTACAAAAATTTTCATAAAAAACAAAAAATGTGTTAAAAGTGTAGAAAGAATGTTACAAGCACTTCTCTCGAGAGCAAATTTAATGTGCCAAATTCAAGCTAAATAATCCATCAATGATAAACCTTTGTTGCCATTGATAACTTAATTTGTAATCATACACATCATACCATGCATGCATAAAAGTTAGGTTGACAAAATTCTGCATGGTGATAGTCATGAATACTGAGCTTATGAGGTGAAGATTAAAAGCTATGCATTCATAAATATGTCCCCCCCCCCACTAAAAGTAACAAAATATTTCCGTCCAAACTACCAAGTAGGATTAGTTAAAGTTTTAGTCAGGTGATTTTGAAACTGCAATCAGTAGTACGAAAATATTTTAAAAGTATGTCTGAGAGATGCCTTCTTCAAGTAACTAAATACTTGAAATGCTCAAACAAGTGGAAGATTTCCATTTACCTTCATCTGACATATCAATGAAATCTACTACAATAATACCGCCAATATCCCGTAGTCGCAACTCCCTTGCAATCTGTAATACATTGTTTCTAATAAAAAGATTGTACTGCTTTACATGAAATAATATTGCAACACAAAAACAAAAGCATGTATACTTGTACTTCAAATAAAAAGAGTACTGCAATCATGTCACAAGTATTAATATTCAGTCTATTCTCTTATTTATTTAGATTAAATTAATCAGTAGGTCCCTAAACTATGAAATTCTTAATTAAAATCATTTTAATTGGTCCTTGATCAAGTAAAATTTTTGTATAAGTTAATATGTGACGACTTGAAACCACCAAAAAATAAATATTTGCGGCAATTGTAGAAACCCTAGGCGTGTGCTTGTTTCTTACAAAATAATTCCTAGTAATAGTACTCCCAAGAATATAAATTCTGAGAATATAATTTAATCCAAAAAACAAATGCCCCCTAGAACTTAATTAAAAAGAATTATAAAGATCAAGGATCCAATTACAAATTTTAAGTTTGGAGACCTACTGATTAATTTAACCATTTTTTTATATGTATTCTCTCGTGTTTATGTAAGAGGTGGGTTTAAGCCCCTAATTGAACTCCAAAAGCTAGCTCTACAGTGGTTATATTTAAAGTCGTTGTGGGATCTCAATAGACCTCTTCATGTTTAGGATTGGAAGTCCGAAACGTGAAGATTGTAGGTCTGATTTGTTATATACTAGAAAGTTACATGGCCAAGTAGATTGCATTGGGAAAGCTGGCTGGCCAGTCCAGGTAGTTTTTGGATATTTGAGGGTAACCCAACATCAAATATATGATAGTCTCAAGCAACATCTTATATTTAGGGTGGGGCCTAAATCTCAAAAGCTAGTTCATGAGATGAGGATGGCCCAAAACCGCTTAGGCTCCACTTTGGTCGTATTTGTAGTCAATGTGGGATCATAACAAAGGAATTGAACTAGAAAGGGCAATACTTTTCTTTTTGTTTTGGTTTGTTGGGCTTCAGTTTAAGTCCAGTTTAGCTTCTCTTATTTTATTTTTTTAAAATATTTACATATAGTATATTAAAAATATATGTAATAACTAAATAAATAAAAGTAATAAAATATATAAAAAATCATTTAAAGAATAATATAATATAATAAAATAAAGGACAATGGTAATTAAAATTTAATAAAACATAACATATAATATAATAAATTAAATAATAGTAGTAATAAAAAATTCAGAAGAGCAACTATCTGACTTTAGCAGTTTTGGCCCCTATATGCTGGTGCTGCTATCCAGAGTTGACTACTTAGATATATATTTTATAAGGTAATTTGCTACCTTTTAGGATGTTGAAAACTTGAAATTGTAGAAGAAACTCTTGTCCGTTATTAAAAGACTTGGAAGCATAGTATAACTTATTTTGGAAAATAAGTTTGCAAAGTATGCTTTTTTATTAGTTAGGCTTGCCAAGCTAAGGGGTGTTGTAACTTAGCTTGTGCACCTGTAAAGGCTTCGGTTTTGGGTGATGACAAATAAAAGCTTAAGCTGACAAGGGAAGGTTCATTAATGGTTTTATCTTCATTCAACCCATTGTGTAAGAGCCTTCTAGGCTTTAATCATGGACAATAATGAGTAAGGAGGTTTATTTTTCTTTATGCTGAAATTCAACTGTTTTTAAAGAATGGGGAGGCTCAACTATTGACCACTTGATCAAAAAGGCTCTAATTGCATGCTCGTGACCAACTATCCTAAAAGCTTAAGTTGTTTGCTGAAGGCTCATTAATGACTTAATATCTAACTGATAGTAAGCATCAACATGTTAAACATTTTATTCACAGAAAGCTTCTAAGCTTATCACCAAATGAGAGGTTATGGCTGCTACATTGATTAACAAAAAAGTTATAAACAGTGTCAATGTAAATCACTCAAGACTGCCATGGCCGAATATACCACTACCTATTAGTACTCCTGAAAGTAAAATATCATCATTTCAAATCTCCTGTTTGAAGTGGATAATCAAGCTAAGGAAATGTCCCCTTCAGGTTTCTTTCTATGTGATCCAAACATCAAGATTTTCGAAAGGAGATTTCGATGCTTGCAGATTAGGAGGTATGGTTGTCCTGTTCATTCTCTCTCAAAAGCTTAAGGAGGTAGAGATTGAACTTATCCAATGGAATAGAGATGTCTTTGGCAATGTTCACTCTAAGGGTGCTGCTGCTTTGAATAAAATTGACCAGGTTCAACAAAACATTGATAAAATTGGTTCTATACAAAATCTTCTGGATGCTGAAGATCTGCTCTTCTGGAATTAGATAAAGCTCTCATGTTTGAAGAGGAATTTCAGAAGGAAAAATCCAAAATTAAATGGCATTTACACGGAGACAGAAATACTAAATATTTTCATCAGGTTCCCAAGGTTAAGAACGGTTTCACAAAGATTCTTTTCTTGAGAAATGGTGCACATATTCTTGCAGAGCAGAAGAACATTCAGAATCATACTTCAATATCATAATTTGTTTAACGGAGCTTTGCCTAGTGTCAATTCTGATTTGATTAGCAGAACTATTCCTTGCCTGGTTAATGATGCTGACAATGCAGCTTTAACTCAGTTACCTACCTTTAGAGAGGTTGAGTAGGTAGTGTTCCTGGGCCAGGTATTGGTGGCTTCTTTTATCAAACCTATTGGGCAATTATCTCTCATGATGTGTATAGTGCCTTGATTCAGTTTTTCAAAGGCAATTGGATGACCCCTAACTTTAATTCCAGCTTGCTGATTTTGATTCCCAGGGGTACTGGTGCTGACTGTGTGGAAAATTACAGACCTGTTGCTTTGTCCAATTGAAGTTTAAATTTGACAAATATCCTTGCTGACAGAATCAGTTCATAGGTGATAAACTTATTTCTACTCAGCAAAGAGCTTTTCTCAAGGATAGGAACATTTTTTATTGTAGTGTACTTTCCAAAGGGATTAACTTGCTTAGGAAAAGACATTATGCTGGTAATCTTGCCATAAAAGTGGTATCGAAAAAGCTTTTGACACTCTTTAAGTGGGATTTCACTCTGCATGTTCTGCATCAGTTTGGCTTCTGTCCTCAGCTATGTTTATGGGTCAAGTTGGTGCTGCAATCTGCCAAGATTTTTATCTCTGTCAATGGAAAAGCTGTTGGTTTCTTTCCTGCTCTAGAGAAGTTGGACAGGGGGATCCTTTATCCCCTATTCTCTTGTCTCGCAAAAAAGTTTTTTAGTCTTGCCATTACTCTTCTGTCTCCACAGCAAATTCTGCTCCCTGTGACAAGATCTTCTGGTATGTGTTTTCCAACTCACTTTATATGCTACTGATGTTATCATTTTTCATAGGGCAACCAAGTGAAACTTGCAGCAGCTGGTGCACCTTTTCCAATCTTATAAAGATAATGCTGGTAAGGAACTCAGTATTACCAAGTCCAAGTTCCATACTTCTGGTTGGACACATTCTAGAAAGAAAGTTGTGGCTGATACTCTTGGTTTCTCAGAAAATTCATTGGCTTTTTATTTGGGTGTTCCTATTTTTGTTGATAAACCTCCTAGAATTCATTTTCCAGGCTTGGCTGATAGAATTAAGGAAAACCTTCTTGCTTGGAAAGGTTCTTTGCTGTCATATACGGGCATGATAAGTCTCTCTTCTGTTATCGACAACTTTTTGCACTACTTTAGTTTACTTGTAGCCCAAGGGATTGAGTATAACCATGGAATTCAGGATCAGAAACTTTATGTGAACTTTGCAATGTTAACAATGTTAAGTTGGTAACTGTTTCTTGGAAGCAATCTTGTCGGTCTATCAAGGATGCTGGTTTGGGCCTTAAATCCTTGTATTCTCTTAATAAAGCTCCTTTGATGAAACTTGGCATGGATTTTCTTGATTTTGACTTTGAAATGGCCAGAATTCTTAAGTTGAGAGCTGTGTGTGGGAATTCTTTCAACAATTTATATTGTCAGTCATCTGTTTAGCATGGTATTAAGCAGAATGTTGCTTTGATTATTGATAACTCGACTTGGCATATTGGTAATGGTCAGAGGGTTAATTTTTGGCTAGATAAATGGCTAACTATTCCAATAGTTGATTGGATGAGATTCCTAAGCATTTGCACAATAAGTTGGAGGCTAAGAATGCACACTTTAATATCAAATAGATCCTGGTCTATACCTGATGCTATTAGTTCTTAAGATCCCACACTCACTGTTGAAATCTGTTTTAATTTTACCTCAGTTTGATATTGAGGACCATCTTAGATGGAATGGTTCTTCTGACGGTATTCTCAGCCTCAAAACTGCACATAATTTCCTTTTGAATCAGACAACTCTCTAAATGGTTCAACACAGGTTTGGAGCAAATTATTCCTCCTTCTATCTCTTCTTGTTTGACATATTTATCACAATAGGTTTCCTACAGATGATAACTTAATCAAGTGCAGTATGGTCATTGTTTCTTGTTATCATTTTTGTGGCGGTGCTGCTGAAACTGCTCAATACTTGTTCTTTGAATGCACATTTGCTTCACATCTATGGGCTTGGCTTACCAGCTATTTCCACTGCCACTTTGCTACTTATTCCATCTCTTCCATTCTTTGTTTCTTTCAAAGATCCTTGAGTGCTCAAGTCAAGACTGTAATGCAGGCCTCCTGTTTGGTGTCATGAAAGCTATATGCAAAACCAGAAACAATTTCTGCTTTGGTAACCACATACCATCCTAAGACAGAATTAAAAATATGATTAATGTTGCTACTTATTGTTCAGAGTTTTTCAGGAATAGATTTTATTTACCCTTATATAAGGTTAGGGATTAGTTGTGGATCAGATGTGGTCCCCCCACTCTTTTTCGACCTTTTCCTCCTTTTTATGATATTCTGAGATGCTGCATATGATTGATATTGCTTGTGCCAACATAGTTTGTATGACAAGCAACATGGTGATGCCTTAGCACTCACTTCTATTAAAATAAATAAATAAAAACAGTGTACTTTTTACTTGATACTTGAGTGTAAAAATTTATATTAATAACAAGTCAAGGTTTAACTCCAAATTAAATATTAAATTTCTTGAAACATCTGTGAAGAGGAATTCATTGACTATTCTGAAATATACTAGGAATTACTCCACTTTAATGGATGTTCTGAATCTATATTATAAGATAGAAATAAACTAATGTAGATTGAAGAATAAACAGTTCTGTAGGATAAGAAAAAAATAGCAGTGTTGAAAGGATTGGTTACAAAACAGGCCACAAAGGATGGTAATGCTCTGGTACTAAATTGAGAAGAGAGAAACTAAATGTAATGAATTTCGTGCGTTGGGTACACATGAATATTCTTATTTATAATAAAAAGATAATATACTAAGGAACAAAACCAATATCTAACAAAAAGAAATATTTGAAAAGATATTTCTCTATCAAATCATATCACATCATAACTCCATATTGAATGTGATCAAATATAATCAAATCATAACATAGTAACAAGCAGTATTTGTCAGCAAAAAAAAAAGAAAAAAGAAAACAGGAGACTAAAGCCTATGTGACACATAAATAACTGATAATGGTGTTGCATCTAACAACATACTTGTTTTGCAGCGGCAAGATTGACATCTAGAATAGCTTGCTGTTGTGAATTTCCATGACCAAGCATCCCATGTCCTCCATTTACATCAATAGAAACTAACGCCTCAGTTTGTTCAATGATTAGAGAACCTCCATTGGCAAGAGGAACTCTATAAAGTGATCAACATAAAGAAAGATATCACGTTAAGAATTTAATACCGTGTTCAGGAAGGACAGATCAATTGACATTTTACACAAAAATATCAGGGGGGGAAACTCCTATTTACAGTTTGCCCTTTTTCTATAATTTTTAACAATGTTCTGATTTTTAATTACACTGAACAATTAGGTATGTTATGAAAACTGAACTATTTGATATCAGGAGAGGAAGATATGATTAAGAATTTGCTTAATTTAATAAAGTCTTTGCATTGAAAAAATCCATTATGATTTGTTGAATGTAGATTTATCCCAAATAACCAAGAACTACATGATTAAAAACCAAATGATTTCTGCCATTAGCTTAAAAAGGTTGAGAAATAATAATCATCTACCTACCTACTACAGTTTATATCAGGCTACGCAATAAAACAGTTTAGCTAAGAAAGTAATAAAATAGAGACACAAGCCATGGAGTAATCTGATATTGATATTAAGTTGTTGTGTTGCATCATGATACAAAATACTAATCCATCATTACTCGTTATACTGATATATAAATATATATATATAAAATAATTTAAGTACTAGTGTAGTATACTAGTATTACTATCACTATCACAAACCTACCAATACATTAAGACTAACAACCCTAAATAAATTCTGGAACAAAAAGTGATGACTAAGATTGCCTCCTCAATTAGACAGCTAACTGATTCCATGAAATGCTCTAAGATCTTTTAACATATTCTCAAACACTGTAAGATGAGGATATTATAACACAATCTAAGAAAATAACTATAAGAAAAGGAAGATAATAAGGACAAGGATAATACACACTAAAAGTAGTTATAAAAAGAAGTAACGACATATCACCTTTTGCTGAGGATATTGCCTATCTCTCCTTCAATGTTGAATTCATCAAACAAGGGAACTTTTTTATCATATAATTCAACTCGATCACAAAGATCAGGGGCAATTTCTTGAAGGTAACTGGTCACCTGAAGATTAAATAAAAAGGTTGAAATCACCAAAATGAGAAGTGCCAGTTTGTATATTGAACCTTAAATTAATTAGTGAAACTAGTTCTTCGATTACGTAAAACAATTATACCATTCACATTGCACTATTTGACTACAAATAACTTGATCAGCATGCTAACCTAGCACCATAATTTAAATAAAGTTTTGAACACATGTAATATGTAAGATTCAGTTCTTCACTTCGAGCTTTGATAGAGTTTGCTAATCGAAAATGGTAAACTGCAATGTGACAGCCTGCTATGCTACAGTTAGGTTCACAAACCAATTCTCACAATGAGTTACTCTTTTTGATTAAAATTATTGACGGGAAAAAATGGCAATATTTGTTCACATTAAAAACAGACATCCTCCAGTCCTAGTATTGCAACTTAGCCCTCTGTAATTAGCTAATGCCTTACCTCATGGAATGTCCTTGGGGAATCGACCACCATTTTCTTAACCTGAAGTATATCATGATAAAATGAAATCAGGAGAAGCAGAATGTAAACTGGATTTTCTTTTTAATATAGATAGATATCATTAAGTTAAACACTTGTAATCAATAGTGACTCTAAACTAGTAACAGAACTAACATTTTCATTGAAATAATCCTGGACCACTGAGAGAGTTTGACCCATTGCCCTGTGCAAAAGTATAGGAACAGCTCCATCCACCCCTTCATCAGCAGCAAGAGCAGCAGACTTTGCATGTTCCATTATATTTTTCCATGTTGAAAGCAAACCTTCTAAATCTTTCTGCAGTTCCTCAAAAGATTGACAAGCAGCAACAGTTCTTACAGTGAGGCCAAAACCCTCAGGCTGCAATGTCTTTGCTATAACCTTCAACCTTGTGCGCTCAACACCAGAAATCTTTTTGGAGACTCCAACTTTATCACAGCATGCAAGCAACACCTGCAAGTCACAGTCGGATTCAGATGAAACACAGTATGGATAATTTACATAAGATAAGAATGATATACAATCAAACTTTGTCTAAGATGCAATCATAGCACATACCCAGAATCTACTTCTTAGTTTAGGATATGCAGTCAGAGTGGGACCCTTTGTACCAAGGTCCTCTTTGACAACTTGGACAATTATTTTGGTTCCCTTGCGAACTTGGATCCATTTGTTTTCTCTAGAAGCCACCTGGCTAGCTCTTTTTGTATCTTTTGTTTGCAAAACAGGAGAGCTGACAGACCCATTCATACCAAGTGCAAGAGAACAGTTATTTGTTTCTCCTTCTACTTGGACATCACTTCCCTCTATATCATCTTCAAAGTCAGCTTCTACTTCATCATCAACCATGCTACCATTTACGTTCCCCTTAAGAACTTCAGAAATATAAAAGTCATCCTCTCCGTCATGCTCATCACAGTCATTGTGTACAGATTTTAAATAACCATCCTCTCCTTCACGGGACGTGTGATCATTTTTTCTCTCAAGATCCTCTTGTTTCTTTGTCCTTTGACGAAATGGGGGGAATATAAATGGCTTCTTATTTTGTTTAATATCCATAAAGGCAAATCTAGAATTCCCAATATCAACAAAGGCCCCTCCCATATGAGGAACAAGCTTTGTGACCACCCCAACATATACACTATCACATTGCACGTTACTCTTGACTGGTTGCAATAATAATTCAACCAATTTTTCATCCTCCAGTACTGCAATTCTTTGCATGGTACATATTGATGAGTTAATAAGAATAGTGGTTGAAATAGATTCTTTTGACATTATATTACTACTTTCTTCAAGTAACAACTGTTCTCTATCTACCAGCTTCACCTTCTCTTCTACAGTGTCACCAGTTTCAGATTTGTTTGATTCTATTTTTTCCTTAGAGACAATGGAAAGTAATGAATGTAGCCAGGGTTCCTCAACAGGCTGGTAATTCTCAAAAAGAATATCAGTAGACTGGAAATCCTTGTCATTTGCAATCACCAAGCCATCAACATTGTCGTAAAATAATTGATCCTCCAAACCAAGTGTCTCAAAATTTAGGATGTCATTTTCAAGGAGACTCTCAATCCTTCCATCATCTGTCAAACCACTGGAAGCATTTGAGTGTTCAGAAACATATTAGGAAAATAAATATTTCAATAATAGTGTAAAAACACTAAGTAATACCTTTGCTCAGGAAAGAAATAGAGGGTTGCTCTAGAAGATATGTTTCCTCTGTGAAGGGGCTCGGTGAATGAGTTGAAGACATCTGGGAATACGATCTAATCCATGAATCCCTGACCACTATTTTATTGTCTTCAATGACTTTTAGAGGTACTGACAGCGAAAAGGATGGTCCAGGCCTCCAAAGAACGTCACTTGAGGACTTCACTTTACCCTTAATGAAATAATTATATTTAAAGTTCAAGCCAAAAGCAATCTGCAATCACAAAATTAGAACTGAGTCACTTAATAAAAATGCATATTTTGATCTTCATACAGTATTACAAGCAATTGAAGCTTCATATAATAATCTAACAAAATTTTAATGGAAGATTTTTTTAAGGGGAGGATGCAAAATTAGTTGCAATGTCTCCTGTCATTTATTATAAGAATATAAACTATAGTCATATTGACAGGGACTGCAGAATCTTCAACACACAAGATTAGCTTATCAAGGGTAGTTGGTTAAGGATTCCAAATTTGAAGCAGTGTCTTTCTAATATTCGCAATACACTATGAATTTGCTTTATATTTTTATTTGTTTGTATGAGAAACACATAAGTGGGCTCAGGTCTTGGGCAAGATGAATAAAAAACTCAATGTTAATGTAGAAACATCTCTTTTAAACTTGTTCATAAGTATTATTTCTTTACAAAAAAATAAACATATAAGTTTAGATTTGACAGCCCAGCCAAATTACCGGAAATTCAGCTTTCCATATGTTAGCATGCTCTGTAGGAGAGAATAGTACAGCCATGTTTGGTTTCCAGCAGCCTAATACAGCAGGATCACCAGTTAGATACAGGAGGTGACCATCTTCTAAATCTGCTTCCACAGTCCAAATGATCTTGCATAACTCGTCAACATTAGTGGCTGACTTTCCTGCAAAATCAGACAGCCCAGGTTTATTATTCATTCTAAACTGGAGTAAAATATATTAAGACAGCATGATTTTGAACATTAATCACCAAAAGGTAGATTTTGTACCCATGCAAAAAGTATATTACTGAGAGGAGTTATTTAATAGTAAAAATGAAGAATGAGAAACTATCCTTAGATTATATAAAAAGATGAAGAGAAGCACGAACACAATTCCAAGTATTTTTTTTCTTTAAAATCAAAATATCAGGAATAGTGTAGCAAACATCAAGAACAGGGGTTGTTATGGTTGTATGCAGCATTAACTTCTGCAATAGATCTGGGTCAACTTTCTTGGCTTTTTCCTCCATTTCATAAAAAAAAACTGCTCTTATTCATGAAGTTTGTTTCCAATTATTTTACAATCGCTTGAAATTTTAAGTGACTACTCCATTGCTGCTTACGAACATATTTACAGATGTTTATTAAATACTTCCTCCGTTCCACTTTGTATTATTAAGATTTTGACACAAATACTAAGGAATGCAATCAATATTTTGTATTTCATAAGAACATTATGTAACTTCCTAATATACCCTTAATCCTTCTAATTAATTATTCATTAACTCCTACCACTACACAATACTTCCACTAAGGGTAGTTCTGGAAAAATATTTAACGCAGCATTAGTTTTATAAAATGACAATTACCTTAAAACATATTTTTTTCTCTAATATGTCAAAAAGTGGATAGAAGGAAGTAGTATTTATCAACATATTAATCCATCAAGCTAATTCTTTACTTTTCTTAATCAGCAAAGGAAAGGACATAAGAAGTATAATTCTAACACAATTTAAGGATGAAGCACATGATCTAACTCCTAAGTCCTAACTGTTAGGAAATGACTTGATTCAAAATCCCAACATTGAAAATTTAGAATATGATCCCGGGATATATAAAAAGCAAACATAATCAATAAAAAAAGGAAATTGCAAAACTGCCTTACTTATACACACCCTTAGCCCACCTTAGTTGCACCACCTTGGGGTTGCCTTACTAGCAACCTCAAGGTGGTGGTTTAGTCCATATTGACTATAAATATGACTTTATATAGAATTTATATAGTTTGGATAGTCATCACCTTAAAAGTTGGTTTTATGGGGTTCAATTAAGTCCAAAATCTAAGAAGTAATTTCCTATTTAGCTCAAAATAAATCCCTTTATTTAAGGAATTGAAGGTTGATTGTCTTATGTTGGAAAGTTGTCTTAATTGCAATCAACCAGACCAGCCTTAAATGCATAGCGTGGAAGGGGGTATGTTTAAAAATATTCCTTAAGCTGGTAGCCCTAGTCATGAGAAGGAGTGTATGAAAGTCACCTTAATTGTGGTCACCCTTGGGTATGCCTTAGTTGCAGCATGAAGGACCTATCTTGTGGGTTGAGTCAACCTTCAAACTCAAATTCTAAGATCTTAATAATTTTGTTATATCAAATATTTTTATAATAATTATATGTAATGCAAATGTGTAAATTATTGCTCAATATTCCACCTCAAACTCATGAATAGATGTCATCCATTCCCAACTTGGCTATGAAAAATTGAACTGATCAACCCCTTTGTAAGAACATCATCCAATTGTTGTTGTAATGTAACATAGGACATACACACTATACCTTCCTCCAAGTTATCTTTAATGAAATTATCAATTTCCATATGTTGTGTCCTATCATGCTGCAGAAAGTATAAGCAATATTGGTAGCTGACTTGTTGCACTAGAGACTCCTTGACCTTTCGATTGCTTCTTCTCAGCCCTGCCTCACAGCCAGCCCTTTTCTCTCAGTATTCTCAGACGCTGACAGGGGATCAGGGCTAGATGACAGAAGATCCACTGTTGGATCCTGTATATATCTTGGCACAAACCTTACGACCTAGTGGTCCAAGAAACAAACACTTTTTGCCAGATCTAGTACAGAAGTCTGACCAATAAGCAGCTGAAATACTGTGGATTCAGTCTCTTTCGTCAGAATTAAGATTGCCTTTCTACCACTCCTGTTCTGCTATGTTACAATCTAAGCACAATTTCAGTCTCAATCCTATTCTACATGCCAAAAAGAAATACGGAACTTGAGATTTTCTTTCTCGGAGAAAGTCCTAGAAAAATTCTCATGCTCCAGCATATTCCAACTCCTTCCTAAAATGCAGACATTTCACCAAGCTGCTTTCTTCTCAGATTTTTGGCCTTGTGAGATAAACTCAGGCTAGTTGACAGGTTCTCCCTCACTTACCCACCCAGAGTTTGAGTGGGGAATATTAAGATATGCACATATATTCATTTCATTTCACTGTAATTTCATTATTAGTATTATATTCTGTTATGTTTCTGTTATAGATCATTTACTTGCTGACTCAGCAGTTAGTCATTTGCACAGCTATATATATCAGGTTTCTTTGTACATTCTGTATTAAGAAAGATTGATATCCTTTCTCTCATCTCTTGAAACTTTCTCTCTCTCAGTTTCTCTTAATTGTATTAAAAATCAGTTTTAGCCACAATAGATGATACAGTTCTTCTATCTTGATAGTGTGCTTGTAGCTAATGAGACAATAGAAGAGATAAGACAGAAGAAGAGTAGTGCGGTAATCATGAAGGTTGACTTTGAAAAGGCTTATAACTCTGTTAGATGAGATTTTATACAGTATATGCTAGAAAAACTTGGTTTCTGTAAAACAAATGGATCAATTGTGTTGCATAATCAGGAGAATTATGTTATAATTAAGTGCAGATTCCATTTTATATTTATTATGACAGATTTGTTAGTGATTTGATTTTATTTGATTTGTACAGCTTTAAACACCCATTATTTCTGGTTTTCATTGCCTATTATTTCTTTCTTTAATTAGGTTGTAAAACAGTCTATAAATAGAGACTGTAATCACATTTGTAAGACATCTCAGAAATATATTTTATCTATTTCTTTCCACTTGGTATCAGAGCTCCTGATCTGGGAGACTCTGCTTCTGCAATTTTTATTTTTTTTAGCCGCCTTCATTCATTGCTGTAATCATTTTCCTTGACAGCCTTCATTGTTGTAATCATTTTCCTTGGCAGCCTTCATTGCTGTAATCATTTTCCTT
>Ga0123342_1000327_pt1 | contig 71732 bp, 46 predicted proteins | sample Turbeawhitnodule_FD_89960 | JGI IMG/M metagenome (GOLD analysis project Ga0123342, IMG submission 89960) | Root nodule microbial communities of legume samples collected from Mexico - Turtle bean Mexico white nodule | ecosystem: Host-associated > Plants > Roots > Nodule | place: Mexico: Nepantla... | reverse complement strand
CGTTTGTGTGTGAAACTGTTTGATTTTTTTCCTAACTGAATACTCATCCGTTGGACGTGAAATTTGTCGCGTTTTGTCCCGAATTCAGTCACGATTCTTACGTGGAATTTCAGGAAAGAATTATTTCGGGACCATTTTTCTTAAATTTTGTGAAAAACCAAGCCTATCTTTTAGCAAAATTTGTGAAATTTCGCCATACTCTCTGCAATTTTATTCGGGATCTATATTGCGTTGAAAAATTGCAAAAAAAATCACACAAGTACTTTCATGTGTTGTTTGCACTCTGCTAAGGAGGAACTTCCATAAACAAATCACAAAAAGAAGATATAGGAAAAAAAGCCAGGACATTTGGTTTTCGGAAAATCGATTTTTTTCATTCTCGGTTTGTGTCTTACTACGTCCTATTCCTTGGGTCTTTTGGTCTGAAAATTTTACCAGACATTTGTCATTGTGTGAATTGAGTTTTGGCTAAGATTTAAGCCTCATATTCGTGCCACAAGATTTTAAACAATTTTTTTATTCATCACTATTAATTAGTACTAATTGTGTTTGATTTTTTATAATTATGTCGTGTATTTTTTACTTGAAATTGACATGATTACTTGATCATATAAATGTAAATACTAATTTATGTTTGTAGATTCAACTTTTATGTTGTTGTAAGGTTTAATTTTTTATTTTCTTCATTCTTAAAAAAATAATTTTAAACTAAAAATTTAAATTTATTACTTTTTAATTTTTATTTTGTAAAAACTCATTTCTTTATTCATTAATTATATTTCTAACTATTTTAAACATTAAAAATATTTATTTTTTAATGCAATCAATATTAAAATTATTAAAAAATTATTATTATTATTATTATTATTTTAAATGACTCTAGATAGGGAAATAAAAATAAAAAATAAAAGGGTACTAGATAGGAAAATAAAAAATAAAATGGTGCTAGATTGAAAAATAAAAACAAAACGGTATTAGATAGGAAAATAAAAATAAAAGGGTGATAGATAGGGAAATAAAAATAAAAGGATCTTAGATAGAGAAATAAAAGTGTAAATGGTGTTAAATAGAAAATTTACCCAATTTCAGAACTCGATATATATTTTTTAAATATTTAATCCCTCTAGTTTATTTATTGTTAAAACTAGTCAAGTACATCCATTATTTTTATTTATATAAAATCCTCAGGTCTTGTTTCTGCGGTTTTGTAATAATTAGAGAATTTAATTTAAATGGATTTGAGAAAAAGATAGAAATCTCAAAAATTATAAAACAAAATCCGACCTGCCGGATTCGAACCAGCGACCTAAGGATTGTCTGCACCAACTACAGTCCTCCGCTCTACCAACTGAGCTAAGGTCGGAATATGAATTGTAATTTCAACTTTAGGTAATCCTAATGTATGAAATTTATTTTAACATTATTATCTACTTATTCAGATTATTTTTAATGCAAATATTTGTTTATGAAATTTTTTAATGTTAATATAATTTATATAAATTATAGTATACTCATCTTTGATGAATTAATATTATGTATTAAATTTTATAACCACCTTTAAAAAATAATTATAATTAATCTTACGTAATATAGAAATATTATGTAAGACATTATGTTATAAGTATTAAGATTCATATAGAAATATCTGTTAAGATTTTTTTCGAGAAACTTATATCAACAAAGTCTTAGAAAGATTTAACATAAAAGTTGTTCAAGAGAGTGTAATTGCTTTTATATAGGGCGATAAACTGAAATGAAATAAGTTCCTAAAATACAATCTTAAACATAAACACATTAAAAACATTTCATATATATTCAAGATATGGCATTTGTAGTTAAAGTTTTGATAATATATTAACGTAATTTAGGTGTTGACCACTAAAAAGCTAAAATGAAAAAACGAGAAATCTTCTATGATGGTGGTTTCTTAACCATAACTTTAAAAAATAATCAACTTTTAAAGTAAATACGTACTCTTCGCGAAGCTCAAGTATTTTTTTCGAAATGGCACATTGCGGGATGAAGTTATCCCATGAAATTATTTTCCTTTCCTTTTAAAAACGTATTACAAGTCAATATATAGAACTTCCATATTTCTTTTAGACCATGAAAACTAAAAGTTTTCTCTATTTCCCACATTCCTTATTTCATTCCATTGACTCTGTAAACAAACGAGTGATTGGTACATTACCACAAACATTAAAAACCAAGCAGAATATCAACAGTCAACAAGGGCAAATGACCCGTTTTAAAGCTTCGACAATTTATTATTCTTTGGAGGGTGAATAACTGCACCAAGATCATAGTAATATGGACTTGCCACTAAAAATAAAATAACAAAACCAGAGTCCGCAAAAATACCCGTTGTTGCTCTGAACCAACATTTATAATTACAGAGTAATTTACAATTATAAAATCGAAAACTATGTTAGAGACAAAAACACAATGCAAAATAATGAAGGTGAATTCCCTTAGCCTGACTGTACACGTAACTTGTTTGCCACATGGAGCAAATGACTAATGTTTGTAGAGGGATAACTTTGAAGCAACTTGAGGTTAGAAGTGAAATCACCCGCTAGGAGGCGCCTCCGGACGAAAATTAGCATTGCGCAGCATATTCTGAGAAGTGTTTCCTACACAGTATCGCAAGAGTTAATATTCCTCCTTATTCTATTTTCACCGAGTGAAAAAATCATTACTAGTTCTATGCAATAATATGATGAACAAAAGGAATTTATTGTTCCAATATTACAATCAAGGAAATCACATGACTTGTAAGCTGTAACATTTCCTAGTTCTCTCAAACGCAACACAAAAGGAAGTAACTTCGAGTTTGTTCTAATCATCTTTCCTTACAAAAAGATCCTATAAATTGCAGGTTACACTGCAGGTTGGGGTAAATAGAGAAAGCGTTATAAAGTATAGCACACAAGAAACCTGTTTTTAACGATGCTTAATAGGTTTTTAATTACGACATCTTCAGGATAGTTGCAGGTTTTCTAATATAAATTGAAAAACATATCAGTGAAACTATTCACTTAGTCCGTATTAGTTCCTATACAAAAATATAGTAAGTTTTAGTTACTATACAGTTTTTGTTTGGCCTTCAGAAAGTTTCCATGAATACAAGCCAAAATGCTTTCTATGGAGTCCTCAACAGGGACCACAACTTAACTTGTACAGGTTCTACGTAGTTAAAAGGTTTTATGCAGAGTTCTCAACAAGGACCACCACTTAAAGCGTACACATGTGAAAGGACTAAAACTTCTAGTTTTCTCATTTAGGGACTAAAATTTGAAAGAAATTATAAGGACCAAATGAATAGTTTAACCAAACATATTCAAATAAAATAAAGGGCTAGTTTAATTTTTAACTTAATTTTGAAACACTTCAAACTTCTTTAAAACAAAAAAAGAGTTTTGTTTTTCAATTGTTAATTATAAGAACAAATCATTCAAACCTTCCAACACCATATCTGGGGGGCAGCAGCAAGTATCTCAGGTGCTTCCACTGGACAATAGATGGCAAAAGCCAATCAAAGCCATTTAACAAACATAGCCGAAATGCCTCCTTAATGAGAGGGTACATGTTATAATGCTGGCAATCACATGGCTAGACGCAGGGTCCAGTGTATAAAATGGATGATGCACAATGGGTTTCAAAACACACTGTTGCTGTCATGAACACACAGGTCATACAGAATAAAAAAGAACTCAGCTGAATTTGAGACATGAAGATATGCATTGTTTGGCAAAAAGACAGCCAACATGCAGAAGCACTTGAAGGCTTGCTGTGGACCTTACCATCCAAAACTGTAATTGCATGCAATACCCATTGGTGGCGTGAGGAATGAGAGTTTATCAGTGGCAGATGGCAGAAGGCAGTGGCCAACCCCAAACATGCTATAGCCAAATGGCAGAAAGGATGACTGTTATTTAATAATTTTACATCATTACATATATAAATATAATGCTAAAAAAACTCAAATTTCATGAAATATTCATAATAATCAATAAAGAGACGCAAGTCTTACTGTGTTAAACAAAACATAAGAGGAGTAGTTGAGAAGTGTCGCAACTCATGTGGATTCAGTCTAAAAATTGAAAACTGAAAACTACAATAAATTGAGAACTAATTTATAAAACTGAAAACTAGTTTTAGGTTTTAAAAATTCTTAAACTTAGAACTGACAAGCAAAACAAACCAACACTAAAAACTGACAAGCAAAACAAACCAAAACTAAAAACTGACAAGACAAACAAACCAAAACCAAAAACTAGTTCCCCCGCTTGTTGCCAGTCTTTGGTGGATGGAATTTCCTAGGAGGGTTTTGGAGCAGTTGCGGTGTTTCCTTTTACTGTTTTCTCTGTCAAATGTATTCCTGCGGCTTCTTATGGGGGCTTTCTTTTATTTTCCTTCAGCTATGTGACTTTGTTTGGAGGATAACTTAAAACTAACTCCTAGTGAAGAAGTACAACATCATATTTCAATAGGTCAATGCCTTTCCTTTTTATTAGCTACCTTAAAGTAACTCTGAAACTTAAAATCCAATGTCATCCCTTACCATTGACACAGCTAAGTGTGGCGGACCATGAGGATAAATGTCAATCCATTAATTTTATTTTGAGGGAAAAGTTTAGGCAGTCCAATATAGTAGAAGGAAAATAGGAGCAAAACTGTACCTGTGGACCCTCTGGATCACTTAAAATGATGTCCCAAATATGGAGGATGTCAGAAAAATTAAATTCCTGAGTCAAGAGGAGAGTAATCCACCTAAATGCATAGAACTGGGGATTGACCTGACATTTAGGATTAGAAATAGAAACAGAAATGTGAGATTTGTCATTTTTCTAATCAACTGCGCAATCAAACACGTACTTAAATCATCTGACAAAATTGACACTCACAATAGAACACTGACTAATTAAAGACTAAAAATGACACTTAAAGTAGTAGATGAACATAAAACAGTCAAACAGAAAAAAAAAATGTCCAAAAATAACAGGTGCAACATAGAACGCATCACTGAATCAATGAAGCAGCTAGCAATACACTTTCTAGATCATTTATTAATTAGTTTTACTAATAAAATATTGGATGAAAATCTTTTTAAAACAAATTTAATAAAACAGAGAGAGGTCAGAGAACAATGTCTTCATTCCCCGCCCTTGTATCATTTGCCAAACAAAATGAGTTAACCACCATTGTTCTAAGGAAAACTTCTTCTCCATAACCCTCCTGTTCTCAAATTGTTAAAAAGATTTTTTACTTTTAGACAGAGAACGTACTTAAATTGCCTCTTACCTGGGTAGTGACCTCAAGATGACGCCACAGTTCTTCATCGTGTTCTTTTAAAAGCTGGGATAATCTTGTAATAGTGGAACGGATTCCAACAATACTATTATCAAGTTGTTGACAAAAATTATCTTGGAACCCACTCAATAGCTCAACAAAACAAAAGAATGTGTCTGCTTCAGCAAAGGCCTGCATTTAGTTATTGGAAACAGCTGGAAAAATTAAAATTTATGAGTAAAATAAAACTACATTAATCAGTCACTGCTATCTGAAAAACTTTTAGGAAACAAAAACCTCTTATCAACATTCCCATGGCCATATTTTTTTTTTATAAAAGGAATTCACTCCAGAAAACATCATTATGAGACTTTGAAATCTCAACTAGATTAGCACCCCCCAAAGCATCAACAATCATGTGCTTCTAGAGGAATATGCATTAAAAAGAAAAGAAAAAGATACAAAATACTACAATCAACCATGGGGACAACACCAAACCCATGTAGCAATCACGAAAACCCTATGGTCTACCGGTTCTAAAAAAGTCCCGAGTATAAGTGGGCAACCTACTATACCAAGCGAACTCTACACTAGAATCCAAACCCAAATTAGCAAGCCTATCATTGCATTTAGTTCCTCCTCTACATAAGAGAAACACGAAAATTAAAAGCCCTACACATAAATCCCCATGGCCATATTATATTAATTATTTCACCTTTTTTCATTGTGTTTTTAAGTACATGGAAACATTGTATATCACAGATGCAATATTTCTTGACCCAATTCCATAAGTAAGCATTTCTACCTTTCTAAGTTTGCAAGGATGTACTTACAGCATTTTCCTCATCAGGGTCATTTTTGAACACATAGAAGAGAGGAGCCAATACTTCATTCATCCCTTGAACATATCTTATACCTGGATTCAACTTTGCAAAAATAAGTAATATGTTCTTCAAAGCATCCTGAAAATTCCCCAAAAGTTGAAAGTCAAGAAAAAGGATTGCTACTGAATGTGTCCATATGGATTTCAAAATAAATAGAGGAACAACCTGATTAGATTTTGCCAATTGAGAATCACCAGAGAAGAAGTGTATATCTGGATGAGTCCGTTTTACATCACGATCAATCTGCTCTATGAGATCTGTGTCCTGAAAAAGTGAAAAACAAGAAGAGTACAGGAGATTAGATTAAGTTTCGGTAATAGTAGTCATCATGACACAGGAAGTAGCATGGAAGTTAATAAAAGATTAAAATATTGATAACAGAAAGATAATCAGCAGTATGTGGTAAAGAATGCGCTGTGTTAAACTAATTCCCCCCATAGACACAGTGGTAATGGTTGCACAAATAAGGCATGACTCGGGAAGTCAGTTGCATATATAGAAGCAAATCAGAAACTTAGCATGCAATCGAGAATACTGTAACTGTAAGTGTAGGAAGTAACGTGCAGAATTGCAGCTTGTAATTTCTTAACCGTAAAGTAGGTGATAGTTATGTGTAAATAAGATATATATTAGATTTAGAGAGAAAAGATTGCATAGACATTAGATTAGTACCTGGAAGAACTGATTCCATACGCTGGTCTTGCCAAGACTCAAAGGGTGATCTTCATGAGTGATTTGTGATCTAGAAAGCAAGATACGAGTCTCAGATTTTGCATCATCGATGTCATGAGCAGCGGAGTTGTAGATCCTCCTCGTGATTTCTGACTGACTAGGCACAGAAACATTCAGAAGTGTGTGGTTGGGACTCTATAAGAAACGGAGTAATTGATGTAAGTGACGAACTTACAGGATTCATGAGGAGGTCGTCTTTGAAATGTTTGTACTGGGACCTCTTATTGGCTAATTCAGAGGACCAAAGGGCACGATCGGACGGAAGATATCCAAGCAAAAGCTGCGAAGGTTAAAAAGCGACATAAATTGTGTTTGTGTCTATGTGTGAGAGGTGGTATTGAATGGTAAAGAGAGGGTAGGTACCTTCCAGAGCGTAGGGCGTAAAGCAGGGGCGGCAGCATGAGGAATACCTTGAGAAGCGACTCTCCTCAACTCGCGCATGTCTATAACCTTCCTAGATAACTAATCACAAACTAACTTAGCAACCAAACAAACCTTAATCCATGGATTAATGATTGGGAAAGCTAACCTCGGTCAACAACTGAGCTTGAGAGGAGATGTCATCGGCGGCGGAGGATGCAGAAGGAGAAGAGACGACGGACGAAGAAGAAGGAGAGGCATTGTGATTAGTTGGGGGATCTTCTCTGACAGAGACGGGGGGAGGCGGAGGCGGAGGAGGAGGAGGCGGAGAAGGAGGTGGAGAGGGCGGGCCAAAGCGGTGGGGGTCAGAGGGGGAGGACCACAGAGAACTGTTCATCCACTCCGGTACCTGTTTCTTCTTCTTCATCATTTGCTTTGTTTTACTTTCTATCTAGGGTTTCTTCGCTCAGGAACAGGACTATAATAGATTAGATTTGGTTATACTACATAAGAAGAAATTGAAATTGAGATTGGAAATGGAATTGGAATTGGAGGAAAAAATATTCAACCAACAATTGAGATTGCATTTGCATTTTTGCATTCTCTTCCTCTACTCTTGTCTGCTCAATTGGAATTGTATTGTATTGTCTTGTATTGTATCTATACACATGGCTCCGCTACACTATGCCACCACAACGCAGTTCACCACATAATCACGAAAATAACACCAAATATTTCCTGCTATACATTTTAATAAAAAAAAACCTTTGTAATTATCATAAATTCTTTACTTTATTTCAGTAAACTCATTGTATAATTCGCTACAAGTTATATTGCCAAAATTTTACTATAAATACTCATCTGGTGAGAGTTTGTTTTAAACAAAAAGCATCTAAGTTATTTACTTCCTTCATATTTAATAGGAGACAACAAGATCATTTAACTCAAAACACCCCTAAAACCAGTTCTAACAACACAAGCTAAAGTAATTCAAGATTTTGTTTGAAAACAATGTCTTGTCCGTTAACAGAATTAGGTTTTGCTGTGAAAATTCTGGGTCCACAATTTCAGTAAAGCTACGATCTGGAGAATGTTTTGAACAACTTGATGTCGATACAAGTATGAATCAGGAGGCATCCAGCTCGGACCTTTGTTTGCAGGGTACCTTTTAAAATAGTATCTGCTCTCCAATTTTTCAATGGTGAGTGCAAAAGGAGATTTCTTCTACTTAAAAATGTCTTCGTAAATTCTCATTTTTTTTCTTTCATCTTCTACTTAAGAAAGCGTCAAATTTTATTTATCAACAGAGTACTGTATGCTTTTTTCTAAAACAAACTGTTCCACTGCTTTTCAGATCCTACAAACAATTCCATTTTGATGTGTCAATCTGGATATACTCTCAGATACAGTATTGTGAAATTGATTAACAAGTGTAAAAATCAATTTCAGTCCAGAGTTTGTCACTGTAGCTTTCTAAATAAAATCTGTATGTGCCAAGGGTATATATATACAGTTAAGGATTTGTTACCCAGTGATTGGTGTAGGTTCATAGTTTTGCAATTCTAAGATGTCTGTCAACTATAACATGAGTCTGGGGTGCATAATTTGTTTTTGTAAGCCTCAGCAACCAGTTTACCAAAACCATATCAAGATCTATATGTTTGAACAATGAACAATGGCAAACATATTGTTCCTTCCAACCAAGAGAAAACAAGTCTTGCTCGCACCATAAAGAAGAAACACAAAGCAAAAGCAAATGAAACCGAGCGTCACTTTAATCTGTCGTAGTGTTATTTACAGTCCAGGAAAGAAATTGGGGAATAATACAGTTTCTAGTCAGAGTAAGAGTAACCGTATGCTACCTACATCTTCAGAACTAGTCTAATAGACAAAACCATTCTAATCACAGTAAAGGTATCAGATAATTTACAAGTCTGTAAGTAAACATCGAAAAACAAACTTCCGAAAACAAGAAACCTCTTCTTTCAAAACTACTTACAAATTTTAAATACCCTTTCACATGGACATAATAAAGAGAACAATCCAAATGAGTGTTCTTCTTTACTAGCTTTGGACTGCCAGTACCTGCAACTGATCTAGAAAAACTTCCAAGCTCATGTCATCAGTAAATATAATATCCGATCCATCTGTGTAGGTTGAATTTTGAGTAACAGATGGATTCAACTTGGCGAGAAGAAATCTAGCCTGGCTACTATGCTGGTCACATCTTATAATCCTTGGCACTGGAACCCTGTCCGCTACCAATTGCTCTGCATCCAGTTCTGGCGCTTCCAACAGCTTCCTGAAGTTCTCGTGATTGGGGTCCTTATCATAACCCAGCTTCCTCCACTGGGCGATCTTGGACCCGTGATGAATCACCACATAGAAGAAAGAATCAAAGAGCAAGATAAAATCCGGAGAAACAGAACGAATATCCAGCAGTACTGGAACAGGTGGACCATCAAATGAATATTGGAAAAGCGTAGGTTGAATCATTATAAGCGATCCTACTACTCCCTCGCGGTTCAGCATGAGCCGGAAAAATGCAGTTTCATCAGGAGTAGTGTTACAGACATCAATGAATTGAGATCGCCTCAAGTGAAACATAAATTGGGGATAGAGGGAAAAGTTGGAGGATAGGCGGAAGGAAGATGGATCTTCTGCCACATAGTCCCCAAACTTGGAAGTAAAACGTATGAGCGTGTCATCCAGCCATCTAATGACATCACGGGGATGGCATGCCTGTGCACGGAGGATGGCAAGTCTTGCCATAACTGCAGCGGCGGCTTCTTGATCAAACCCAGCAGCAATATCAGCAGAATGGTTTTCAACCCATCGTCTTGCAGCAGTGGTCACTCTTTTCCGGCATCCCATGTTCCCCTGCCTGTACCGCGTGATAAACTGAATCAAAAATGCGGAGCCGGGTTGAATTATCTGCTGTTGATTTACTTGGAAGAAAAAAGCAATGCAAGTTTTGTGGGAGAGTGTGTTTAACTTCCACAAAGAGGTGCCACCTTGTCCAACCTCAGTCTCACTCACCAAACTGTTCTTTCTGTGCATAGACACGCAAGGGCCAAGTGCTCCACAGATTTTGACATCTTTGGTGGTAACTATCTCAATAGTGGCATCAAAGTTCATCTTCAAATGGCCCTGATCAACAGGCTTGAACATATGCCTGAGACATTTCTTAAACTGATCGGATTCGAAAGATTCGGAGAGAATCATGAATCCACCAGATTGCTCAACAGGTTGTCGAAGCTCGGCGGCCCCAACTTGATCCAGCGAACAGGCAAAGAGATCAAGAACAACAGACGCATCAGAGAGCCTCTTGGAGAGTTGGTCATAGAAAGAGCAAGAGTTGGCGTGGTGTCTGGCTTGGGAATTGAAGATGTGATGGTGGGTTCTGATGGGTTGGCGGAGATCAGAATCAACAACGATTCCGGGTCCGATAGTGGCAGGTCCGGAGGTGAAGAGCATGATCCTGGCGCCCGTGGTGACAAGGCAAGACTCTAGAAGTCCGAGGGCGACGGAAATGGCAGCGCCGGTGCACCTTGGAGGGCGAGTGGCGGAGGTGAAGTCGAATGTGGAATGAATGTCTTCAATTGCAGAAGTGATGGAGAATTCACATTCGGAAAATGGCAACAGAAAATCCTGTTTGGGGGTGTGTCCGTGATGCAGCGGGTGGGGGCGGCCAATGTTGAGGAACTGGCGAATCTGAGGGAGAGATTAAGGAAGATTGAATAACGTAGTTGATAATTGAACGAAGAAAGGGAGAACTGAAATGGAAGAATAAGAATAATAATAGTGGAGTGAAATACCTGATTGGAGGAGAGATGGCGGTTGCCGTGAAAGAGGTGGAGGGAGGAACAGGGGGAAGAGGCGAGATGGTGGAGATAGACCATGGAGTCGAAGGTGAGGAGAGCGACGAGGGCTTGGTCAGGGAAGTGGTGGTGGAGGAGGAGGAGGAGGTCCTTTTTGAGGGAGAGGAGCTGGTCGTGGGGGGATGAGAGATCGAGGAGGAAGACGAAGGCGGGGGGAGGGGGAGGGGGAGAGGAGGAGGGGAGAGAAGGAGAGTATTCGACGGTGCTGTAGGTGGGGAATAGCTCGGCGGGGAGGTTGGTGTCGGCGATGGGGCGTGGAAATGGGTTGCGGAGGGAGCAGAAGGGGCAGTGCCAGATGCGGGACTGGTAGTCGAGGCGTGCGTAGGGGTTCAAAACGGCTGCGCAGCGGGAGCAGAGGAGAGGGTGGTATGGGAGAAGAGGGACCTCACTCACCATCAATGGACTGCACATTATGCTCAGAGGGATCACCAGATTCGTCCCCTCCGCCGGCCACGAATTCCACGTCCACCGGAGCCCTTCCACCGCCTCCAATTCCACCAGGTCCATTTCTCTCTCTCTCTCTCTACTTCCCTTGCCCTTTCCACCCACCAATTTCCATTCCACCCTTCTTTTACCCTAACACACCACCCTTCTACACCAAAATCCTCTTCTCTCTACCTTTTCAAAATTCATTAAATTATGTTTTATCAATAACAAAATTAATCATCAAATCATTTATACATATATATAGTTATAAAATTTATTAAGAAATTAATCTTCCAGAATTACTATAACATAACTAGGAGATATGTATCACATGCTATATCTTTTATTATTCATACACTCATGCTACTTACTTTGATTGCTATTCCCACTACGTGCTGAGGAAAAGTTTGTGATCGATTAGCCACAATATGCATTCTATAAAAAAATGTTTTCTTTTTAAATCAGAGCATGTTTTCTGTATAAAAAAAAATTGTTTTTCCATTAAATTCACGTTATTGTTGCAAATAGCTTTTTTTATATATAAAATTCTGGTTTTTTTTTTAAATAGTGTACTTAAATATATATTTTTTCATTTCCTCCTAATCCAAAGAAAGCATTTCCAAACTGAAGTTAACGCTCTTATCTAATTTCTATTTCAAAATATATTCTAAGCGCTTACCAGTAAATGCACAAATTATCTAAATAACTAGTTAAATAAATTGTGTTATACTATATAAAAACACGAATTAAATAAATATTACGTTAATATTTTTGTAAAATGAAATAAAAGTGTATATTTAATACACCGGAGCGGTCTATGCATGAAAGGTGTGAGAGTTTTTTTTTTAATAAGGAACATAGATTCAAACTTTAGAAGCTTTAGAAGTAAAACAGGGGAATTAAATTAATTAAATAAAAAAAGTAGTGTATTTGGTGCATTAAAAAGGTTCCCCTTTTTTGTGATTGCAATGTATAAAAGTGTTCCTACAGAAGGAATAAGGCATGAAGGTAGATTGCACTTACTTGAGTACTGAAATGGGTTGTTGGGTTATATTGTGTTTATCAGTGTTGTACTTCTCATTAAGTTCAGATGCTGACTATGGTGACTATCAAGTTCCCATCCCAACCACTCTGGATGGACCCTTCAAGCCTGTCACCGTTCCTCTTGACCAAACCTTCCGAGGAAACGCCGTGGACTTGCCACACACGGATCCGCTGCTTCAAACCACCGCTCAAGGCTTCCAACCACAACAAATCTCTCTCTCCCTCTCCGCTTCTCATCACTCTGTTTCCATTTCTTGGATTACAGGGGAATTCCAAATTGGGGACAACATAGAACCCTTGGATCCTAACAGTGTTGCGAGTGTAGTTCGATATGGAAGGTTCCGAAGGTCCATGAGTCACCGAGCTACGGGTTATTCCCTCGTTTACAGTCAACTTTATCCTTTTGAAGGCCTTCAGAACTACACCTCTGGAATTATACATCACGTTCGTCTCACAGGCATAACACTTTCTGCAAGCTTCCCTTCTAAATTCTAACTAACCCACATGCATTTATGGCTTCAATGAATGAAATTAAGTCAAGTTTGTGTTTGCAATATTTTCTGCAGGATTGAGACCCAACACACTCTATCAATATGAATGCGGAGATCCTTCTTTATCAGCAATGAGTGATGTTCATTACTTCAGGACTATGCCAGTTTCTGGCCCCAAGAGCTACCCTAACAGAATAGCAGTGGTTGGAGACTTGGGTCTTTCATACAATACCACATCCACTGTAGACCACATCACCAGTAACCATCCCGATCTTATTCTGTTGGTTGGAGATGTTAGTTATGCCAATCTTTATCTTACTAATGGTACTGGGGCAGACTGCTATTCTTGCGCATTTCCTAACACTCCCATCCATGAAACGTATCAACCTCGTTGGGATTACTGGGGAAGGTAACATTCACTTTCTTCTTTACCATTCTTCCTGTCTTCCACTTGGACTACCCTATCTTCATTTTGGTTACAACTCAACTTCTTGTTCTTTCAGGTACATGCAGCCTCTGATTTCTAGTGTCCCGATAATGATAATAGAAGGGAATCATGATATAGAACCACAAGCTGAAAACCAGACATTTGTTGCTTATAGTTCTCGATTTGCTTTCCCATCAGAAGAGAGTGGATCATCATCCACTTTATACTATTCTTTCAATGCTGGAGGGATACATTTTATAATGCTCGGGTCCAGCACATCGTATGACAAATCAGGTTAACTCTTGCTTCTTCGTCCTTTTTCTTTACTGTCTTCTATACGACCCATATTCTTCGTGTTACTAGCATGGTTTTGACTTAACAAACCATTGCTCTTTATTTTTACATTTGTGTTACTCAATACTAGTGTCATCCGCTCTGTTATTGCAGGGGACCAGTACAAGTGGTTGGAGAGAGACTTGGCTTCTGTTGACAGGGAAGTAACTCCGTGGTTGGTAGCTACATGGCATGCACCTTGGTACAGCACCTACAAGGCACATTATAGAGAAGCAGAGTGTATGAGAGTGGAGATGGAAGACTTGCTATATAAATATGGCGTTGACATTGTCTTCAATGGACATGTAAGTGTATTTTTTTATTCCATGTGAATATGATCCATAATATTAATTCGTGATCCCTATCGATAAAATAAACATTGCTGAGTTAAGAATTTTATGTGAAAGGATAGTTGCTCCTTTCTCTATCATTGTTCATAATCCCATAAATAAATTAAGAGGTGAAGTTTAATAATTGGATACACAATTGCATTTTTGGTAAGTCATGGCTTGTACTTTCAAAATTTATAACAGGTTCATGCGTATGAGAGATCAAACCGGGTATACAACTACGCATTGGATCCTTGTGGTCCTGTTTATATCACGGTTGGTGATGGTGGTAACAGGGAAAAGATGGCAATCACACATGCTGATGAACCTGGAGAGTGTCCAGAACCATCAACTACACCAGATGACTTTATGGGTGGCTTCTGCGCCTTTAATTTTACATCCGGCCCTGCAGCGGGTAACTTCTGTTGGGATCGACAGCCTGATTATAGTGCTTTAAGAGAAAGTAGCTTTGGTCATGGCATTCTGGAGGTATACCTCATCTTTCTTTCACTACTCTTCATACCTTTCTTAAGGATGGAAATTGCTAAAACAATGTTGATATACTCATGCTATAAGTTCAATAGTTATTGCATTCATATTAGAACAACAGAAAATATGAATTGAGTATGACTTCCAAATAACTTGTAACGTCTTATATATGAAGGTGAAAAATGAAACCCATGCACTGTGGATTTGGCATCGCAATCAAGACTTTTATGGTAGTGCTGGAGATGAGATTTACATTGTTAGGCAGCCTCAAAACTGCCCACCGTCAGCTACATGACTTAATGTATTGATGTACATTGTTCAATCCTTCTTAAAGACAAATAATCCTTGAAATGCTTGAGTTTTTATTCAACATGTGTACTAACACAATTGTAAGAAAGCACTTTAAAACGGTAATGATATTACTAATTATTGCGGTGTCTGAGAAACACAGTATGCCACGGCAGCGACCAAAATGAGCGATTGACTTAAATTAAAGCTCTAGAAAGATACAAGACAGTGGGTCTTCTAACTTCCCACATGAGAATAAAAACATCGGATAGGACTAACACAATATTTATGTAGTTTCATTACAATGCTACAAAAAAAGTGTCTCCTAGGAAGAGAATGAGAAGAAAGAGTAAAAAAGAGGTCATTGTGTTTGAAGTAGGGGTAGAATTTTGGGGGATTTGAGGGTCCATTCCTGCACCATCCCGGCCATGGATTGGAGTAGTCGTTGTCGAGGAAGGTGTTGGCGCTGTTGTATTTGTAACTTCAGCAGTACTAGACATTATTAATTATAAGATATGAAATCGAGTGAGTAAGCAAACATGAACCATTTTACATAAAATAATAAATAATCACGCCTCTTTTCAATTTCATCACCTAGTTTTTTTTTTTCACTAAAATAGTACAATTTGACAATTCATTACGAGGATGGCAAAATATTTTTTATTTACGAGATTGGATACACGAATTTGCTTGAAAGAAGTCATTCCAGAGCAACACGATATGGACTCACAAAAATCGTGTCATCACAAAAAATCGTGTCATGGTTGGAAAACTTTAGTCGAAACTTTCACGATTTAAATCGTACATGGTTAGTAAAACTTTTTTAAAAAGTTCATGATTAATTGAAGTCACTTTAACGACTTTAATTATTTTATTTTATATGACACAACTAGTTTTCTATTAATTTGGTAGTTGGTAGTAAATTTAAAATATGTTTTTTTTAATTATATTATTATTTGTATTGTTTTACTTGGGAAAAAAAGTATGATTATGCAGAGTAAAATAAGAAGAATATTATTAGGAAAAATAAATTAGATTTAAAGAAATAATAAGATTATTTTTAGTACATAAATGTAAAAAAATTATCTGAGACTGTAGCTCGTGTTCGGTTGGTGGAGGTTGTGGTAATGGATTATCGTCATTGTAAAATATTTTTTCACTTATTTAAATGGAATAGAAATGAAAATACAATATAAAAATAGTTTTTGAGCAATAAAAAATAATTTGTATGTAATTTTTTTCTTTAGCATCAAATTATTTTGTATTCATTAGAATTTAAATGATAAAAAAATAACAAAAAGATATCTCTCTCCCACTTATTTTGAACAAAAAACAAACATGATAGTACAATGGAGATTCAATTAATGGAGGATTTGCAGAGAAGGCGTGGAGGTGGGCAACGCCCTGATCCGTGTATTTGCGGAAGAAGGTGAAAATGAATGGATGAGACAAAATAGTTGAGAAGCACGAGAGAAAAGAACGTACAGTTACAGAGATATCTGACCTCAACTCACTCACGCATGCGTCTCGGTTCTCACAATGCACGTGAACTCAGACCATTCCCACTTCTTTCCCACCATTTTTTCAATCTTATCCATGTTTCCATTTTCAATCTCTATCACTAATTTACCTACTTCCTTCATTGCTGCCAATAATTACTTAATTAAGGATTAATAAAGGTGGCATACCTGGCGGTTGGAGTTGCCACTGCGGAGGAGGACGGGTACACGCAAGATCCATAGCCTGTATAAACATAAACAGTGATGGAGAAATTGAAAAAGATCCTTATAAATGGCATGGTAAATAGTTCAGAAGAGCACTCACTGGGATCTGTTTGGGCGACGGTTGAAGCGCCATTGAAGAGGCAGGCGTTAGAAGCTCTAGCGTTTCGCTGGTAAAAGCTGTTGAAGGCGTAGGAAGCGTGAGCTTGAAGGGTGTTGGGAGTGAAGCAGAGGCCGTTGGGCTGGATGGGAGCGCAATCGGCTCCGCCGTCTCCTCCTCCACATGCAGAGTCCAATGCTCTCTGCAATGCTTCCTCGCTCACCCCAATCTTCGCCACGCACCAACTCCCTCCTCCCACCATCTCCATCACCATTGCCGTAACTGTAACTGTAACAGTAACCGTCACTGCCACCACCATTCCCATTCCGGTTGCGTTACTACCTAGTAAGTGAAGAATGGCCACACTCACAAACTGCACTTCACACACAGAAAGAGGGAAATAAATAAATAACCAGGGAGGAACGGATATATATTAACATTTTCTTCACAAAAATATGCCTTTTTAATTTCATATTAACATTTTTTTAATTATTTTTTTTTTTAGTAAATCTCCTAATTACTTGTTCACTGTCACTGTTGAACGATGGGTGGTGATATGTAAATAAAAGAGCATTCACAATCACAAACAAACAAACTAATAAAATAATATTTTAATTATATTTAATTTATTTTTTTAATTTTAAATATTATTATATTATTATAATGTATTATTAAGTATATTTATTTACTGAGTTTGGGTCAACTATATATTTTCCAAAAAAAATCTATTATTGACAAAAGTAGTTTTTATTGGGTTAATTATAAATTTGATTTTTTATATTTTGCAAATAAAAAATCTATCATTTTGGTGCTTGTAATTTTTTCCTTACTATTCATTCCTTAAAATTTTAACTATTGCTATTTTTTTCTTGAATATTTTTAAATTAAATGTAATTTATTGTTTTTCAACTTTAAAAACATGTTGAATTATGATCAAATTACATTTGGCATGAAGTTCAATCATGTAATATAGTGTTTAAAAACCACGAGAGAAGAAAAAAATTAAGATAAATGAATAATGAATATTTTAGAAGTTTCTTATTTAAAAACAATTCAGCGTTGGAAAGTTAAATTGGACTAAATTAGGCAACTATAAATGTAAGTATTAACAATAAAAGTTTTTTGAATTTTGAAATGTTAAGTTGTGACTCAAATTTGAGAGAAAACATTATTCGTTTGTATTTAAATAATATTCAAAATATGTGTTAGTCCTTCAAGTGATATTGAAGTGGTAGTATCTAATATTAACCTATGGAGAAAGAAATCATATCAATTCATTCTCCGTCACACGATGGTGATTACTTTTGTGTATCTGTATGAAAAATAAATAAATTGTTTAGTTAAATTTTGACTATCTCATAAATTTAAATATTTTAAAATGATCTTTATTAACATTTTTTTCTATTAAGTATCAAGTATCTTTATATTTTTTAAGTACTTATTATATACAGTTTGATATTTCACTTTCAAGCATAACACCATGAGCTTAGATAATCAAAAATTTAAGTTTTAGAAGTTTTATTATCTTTATAAAAAAGCAACTTCATTTCATTTTATAAATTAAATACTAAAACAAAAATAATCAATCACCAGACACAAAATAATAATGTTGAATAATTTATATCAATTTATATTTTTATATTTTAATTTAATATAATTTTTTGTTATGTTAATTTCTTCTTCTATTTTTTATTTTATATGTAAATATAATTGTAGTGGAATTCTTGTAATTTAATTTAGCATACTTATCATGATATATTTTATTTAGGTTTTATATTTATTTTAAATGTTAGAAATCGAATACATTGATATTTTAAATTTAAATTTAAATATTAGTATTATAAAACCATGATATCAGATTTGTTTAATAATATTATTGTGTATATTATTTATCAAAATCAATTCTATCGAAGGTTCAACTAGAGTTTAATGAATAATTAGAGTTTAACGAATAATATGGTTTTTAAAAACATTCATTTCAACAATATCTATTGTACTCAAGATTATGTATATTAGAGTTAACAAAATACAAATTTAGAGAGAAGAAAAGTGAGAGAAAAAAACTATGAAAAAACCAAAAAAATAATAAAATATTCATTAATGTGTAGCAAAGCTTAATTTATTAATTTGTATACAATTGACAAGTTTATCTTCTTCTTTTTTGCAAATAATAATAATAATTTAACTTTAATTTAAATACATTTTTAATATATGAAAGTGTACAGTAAGTCTGATTTTAGTCTCTACGAAAATATTTGTTAATTACAAATCTTTAATCATTTTTAATTGTGTTAAAAAAACATATTAGTTAATACAATATTAAGATAATAAAAAATAAATAAATTTTATAAGCGTAATATATTTGATAAAAAGATTAATAACAAATACAAAAATGTGATGGTAAAGTTTAAACAATGTATTATACAATTAACCTGTTTAACATACTACTCAATAATAAATTAAAATGTTAACATATGTGTTTTTTTTTCTTTATATACAATTAATCTTTTATTTTTAATCTCTATTTTATATACCTCAGCAAGTTATAATCATCTCATCTTTATTAATATATATATATATATATAATATTGAAATAATTATCTCATTTTTCTTCATGGTCATTAATATATAATAGTTGTTAAAATAATAATAATAATAAATAAAATATTTTAATTAATATACACGTTTTTTAAACATTATGTTGACTTTTTTTCACGTTACTTTCACGACTAAATATAAGTGAGAGATTGTTTAGGAATTTGCATAATGGAATTGATAAAAAAAAATAAAAAAACAATTCAAAAAATTGATAATGAAAAAAAAAACATAAAACTTTTAAATTTTTGTGATTGCTGAATATTTTTTGTTAATGTAAAGTCTTGATTTTTTGTGAAATGTATTTTGATTAAGTTGAATTAACCTAATTTTTGTTTTGAATTGGGTGTGATGTTTGGATATCTGGAGTTGATTGTTCTTTTAACATTTTTCTAGAAAGACTACATGAAAATGAAATTAATGTTATAATGATAGATAATTTTTGGATATGTATGAAGTTTATGTAGTTCAATTTAAATTATTTACATATGCTGAACTCTTTTTACATGTGATAATTGTATTGCTCATATTAAATGTTTTGACATGAGTTGAATTTAGTTTAATTAAAATAAGTGTATATGAAATAATATATAGAATAAAATTTGTTTAAATAATTTTTAATTTTATTGAATTTCATGTTAAGCACAACCAAAAAGAGAATAAAGGATATATAAAGACTATGTATTGTTCGGATGTGATGAAAATGAATAGATAGACATTGAAGAATAAGTATGATGAGATTGAGAAATATATTTAAAAAATAAAAGAAAAGTAATAAAAAGTTTATTTGGTTTGAATTGAGGTGAAAATAAAGAAAATAAGAAAGGAAGAGAAAAATGGTGAAGAGAAAGAGGAAATAAAGAAAAACAAAAGATGGTGAACAGTCAAGATAAATTATATTGAAAATCATATAGCGAAAAAAATTGTAATATTGATGTGATAAAAAAAATTTAATTAAGTAATTTAATAAATTATAAAATTATTTAACTTAATTTTAATAAAGTCTATTACGACTTAAGATTGAAAGATGATTAATTATGAAACAATTAATTTATAAAATTAGAAATGATATTTGAATTCTCTTTATTAATAACATTTTATAAAACTACACTCATCTAAAGAATAATAAATGTTTAATATATTTTTACACTTCTATATAATTTTATTTTATCTTATTAATATTTATTTTACAAAAAAACAAAATTACTAATATAAAATAAATATCCAATTACGCTTAAATTTTATTTTAATTTAAATAAAAATAGAATGAATAAAAAGTTTAAAAAAAATTAGCAGTAAATAAAAATATTAATTATATATATATATATAAATGTGATTACAATTATTTGCTTAAAAGTTGTTTTTTTCCTTTTTTATCATATCTAAATTCCATAATAACTTTCTAATATTTTGGTGTTTAAATTCAAAGTAATTATAGTATGACTTTCATTTTAAATAAATAATAATTACATTTATAATTAAATTAATTGCATTTACTAGCAATAATGCTTTAAAATGAGGTGTATAACATTTAGAGTAATAATCCATGCATTTATGAAATAAAATTAATTTAATTATGCGATATAATTATTTTTTTCCATCACATCTCTTCAAATCATTACACAAACTTAAGAATTGTAACTTCAAATTGCTTTCATCCTATAACTAAAACAATAAAATTTCAATTTTTTAAAAGTTACATTTTTTTATATAATATAAGTTGGAAAAAAGATTTAATTGAGATTGGTATTTTATACCAATTTTTTTTTGCGTATTAATTGTTTTTAAAGTTCTATTGTATTAATTATTTTTAAAGTTTTATTGTATTAATTATTTTTAAAGTTTTATTGTATTAATTATTTTAACTTAAATTGAATATGCATATATTTAAATTGGAAAATTAAACATATATTTTTCTGTAGAATTTAATAAGCATTGTGGAAATTAAATTTTAGTTTGGTGGAGAAAAACTAGGAGTCAGATCAGCACACAGAAAGGAAAACAATCAAAAGTATCAAATTTGCTGCAAAGTGATAGTTTGCATCTATATAACTCTCACTTTTGTAGTGTTTCTTACTCACTCAAATAGAATTTGCTTCATTTCAAAAAGAGTCAATCATGACTAAATTTGTGTATGCACTTCTTCTCATCTCTCTCATGGCTTTCGTCTCTCAACTTGCCTATGTAACTCATCTTTCTCTCTCATGCATATTTTTTTTTTTACATCTTTGTTATTCATACTGTATTTCATGTTACATGTTACATGTTAAACACTTCATTTATTCCATTTAAACTTATTTATGCACTTGATTGAAGTGTAACATTGAATTCTAACTATTTTGTTCTCTTGTACGTGTATAGGGTGGTGGCGAAGGATCTCTTAAGCCTGGAGGTAGTGATTGTAATGAAATGTTTGAAAATTAAAATAGAAGTATTTGAATGTGATGTTGAGAATTTAAAATTGGTTTGGTAAATTATTTCAGAATGTTCGAAAGCATGCGAGTATCGTTGCTCAAAGACTCGGATTCCGACGACGTGTCTCCACTTTTGTAACATGTGCTGTGATAAATGTTTATGTGTTCCGTCTGGAACCTATGACCACAAGGAAGAATGTCCATGTTATAACAACTGGAAATCCAGACAAGGAAAACCTAAGTGTCCCTGATTAAACTTTTTCATCAATAAATCAACTTTATCCCTTTTCTCTCACTTTCTCCAAACTTTTAATATTGGAATTGCCTTTATAGTGTGATATTTACTTGAGAAATAAATTCATCTTTATCGTGTTCACTCTTTCTTCCTTTATATTTTTATTATTAATTATCTCACTCCTTAAACATTTAGTGTTGAATTGAAAAACTAAAAATAATAACAACACCTTCATTTTAACATTTTTTTAGAGTTGTGTTATCATTCGTTTCAAAATAGGATTCACTAATTATTGTTTACACTACAATTTTTAAAGGATGCTAGTGAATATTCTAGTTTTACTCGTAACATGCCGCTATTATTTTAAATTAAGTCTTCTAATACTTTTGCATTGAAATAAAAATTACAATGAGAGTTTTATAAATGGTTTATAAAAGTTACAATAAAATCTTAAAAATAATGTGAGATAAAGGGACCTATAAAAATTAAATCAAGACATGTAATGTAATGAGTTTTACAATAAAAATGATTTAAAACATATCTTTATTGCACACAAATCATAGATTCAATATTTGGGTACAAAATTTAAGACATTGAGACTTAAAACATTTTACTTGTTTTAAAAACCTATTGTGTTAACAAACAAATAAACAATTAATTAAATTTTTGCATTATAAAATCCTTATTTAGAGTAAAAGATGCAAATTGAAATTAAATATAATATATATATATATTAATAAATGAATTTTAAAGTAACTCAATCCTAAAAACTAATTTTTTAACTTATTATAAACTACTAGCTATTTAAGGGATGAGTTATATTGGTTAAACAATCATTAAAATTTGGAAGGGCAAAAGATAAAACATATTTTGGATAATATAATTTATAATATTTTAATGTAAATTTTATTGATAATGTTTTCATAAATATCATTATGTTTGAGAATTAACGAGATAAAATTTGATTAATGTGATTTGTAAATTACCAATGTGATAATTTGAATTGTTTGAAAATATGTAAATACAATTAGTGATATGGAGAAGTTGAACACAATATAAATATAAAAACATGAGTAAATATTTAATTTTATTCTTTGAAGATTGATGTGCTCACTTATTGGTTTTTAAATGATATATTTTTCATATTTTAAGTATCATAAAAAAGTTAATATATAACATGTTAGTGTATTCACGGCTGAAAATGTTGATTTCAGCCATAAACATTCATTTCAATTCATTAACACAAAATTTCATTTAACAATTAAGGTTTTTTTCTTTCAAATTATTTATTTTTACTTCAATAATATCTTATATATAAATAATATGTATATATACTACAAGATAATCATTAAATTACAACTAAATTTAGAGATAAAAAATAATTAATCATTCTATTGGTTAAAATATATATTATCTTATATACTAACAAATTATTGGTATTTAAGATGATTTTTATTATTAATTAAAAATTATAAAATTATTTTTAAATTAGTATCTAAATTAACTATCAAGATTTTAGCTACTTTATTAAACTTTACTAGTAATAGAAACTACTTTAAATATCAATAATTTTTAGTTTATAAAATGATCTATAATTTAATAATATAATAATTAATTTTATGATATTTTTTATTAAATGATTTTCTTTTAGTAATATACCACGTGTTTATTTTTTATATGTATTGTTTTTAATTTTATTTAGTTTTAATGAATTTGCTCAAATGTGAATAAATAATATTAGTTGCAAGGTTTTGTTTGCATGGGATGAAATGAAGAGAAAGATGGTGAAGTATGATGAGATTGAGAGAAAGATAACGAAGTGAAAAAATATATATATTTGACTTTGAGTGAAAATAACGTGGAGAAGAAAAAAAAAAAAAATGCTGAAAAGGAAACAAAAGATGATGAAAAGTCAAAATATGAAAAGAAGATTAGAAAATTTTGTAATAAGTTTGATTGATGTATAAAAAAATAATTTTTTTAAATAATGTAATAAATAAAAAAATATATTTAATTTAATCCTAATAAAGTCTATTACAATTTAAGATTGGAAGATTGTTAAATATGAAACAATTAATTTATAAAATATAAATGATATTTGAATTCCCTTTATTAATAAAATTTTATAAAAGTACACTCATCTAAAGAATAACAAATTTGTAATATAATTTTACACGTCTATATAATTTTATTTTATTAAATAAAATTACTAATATAAGATAAATATCCAATTAAGCTTGTATTTTATTTTAATTTAAACAAAAAAAATAAAATAAATTTAAATAAGCAGTGAATAAGAAATTATATATAGAGAGAGAAACGTCATTACAGTTATATAGTTTGACTTTCGTTTAAAAAAAATTAAAGCAATAATAATCACATTTATAATTAAATTAATTGGATTTGACAACTACAAGCAGTAATACTTTAAAATGAGGTGTATATCGTTTAGAGTAATAATCCATGCATTTATGAAATAAAATTACTTTAATTATGCGATATAATTAATTCTTTCCATCACAGCTCTTCAAATTATTACACAAATTTAAGAATTGTAACTTCAAATTGCTTTCTTCCTATAACTAAAGTAAAAACAAACAAAAAATCAAATTGGTTTGAATTTAATTTTTGTTAAACAATATAAGTTGGAAAACATTTTTTTAATTTAATTGAGGTTAATATTTTATACCAAATTTATTGGCGTATTAATTGTTTTTTAAGTTTTATTGTATTAATTAATTTTAACTTAAATTGAATATTGAATATGCATGTATTTAACTTGATAATTAAATATACATATATATATAGAGAGAAATTAATAAGCATTATGGAAATTAAATTTTAATTAAGTTTGAAGAAAAACTATGAGTGAGGTCAAGGAAAACTACAAGTGAGGTGAGCACACAGAAAATATAACTATCAAAACTACTAAATTTATTCCAAAGTGATAGTTTGTATCTATATAATAACCATTTTTGTAATGCTTTTTATTCACTCTGACTTTGCTTCATTCTAAAGAGAGTCAATCATGACTAAATTTGTGCATACACTTTTTCTCATCATTCTCATGGCGCTCGTCTCTCAACTTGTCTATGTGACTCATTTTTCTCTTTCACACATATATTATTTCCTTATGTCTTGGTTATTCATACTTTTACTTATTCATTTTGCATGTTTATTTCATCTAAACTTATTTGTGCACTCTGTTAAAGTTGTAACAATGAATTCTAATTATTTTGTTATCTTGTACAGGGTGGTGGGGAAGGATCTCTTAAGCGAGGAGGTATTAATTGTGGTGACATTTTTGAAAGTTAACATAAAAGTATTTGAATGTGACGTTGAGAATTGAAAATTGGTTTGGTGAATTGTTTCAGAATGTCCAAAAGCATGCGAGTATCGTTGCTCAAAGACTCGGTTTCCAAAGAGATGTCTCCACTTTTGTAACATGTGCTGTGATAAATGTTTATGTGTTCCGTCTGGAACTTATGGCCACAAGGAAGAATGTCCATGTTATAACAATTGGAAATCCAGACAAGGAAAATCCAAGTGTCCCTAATTCAACTATTTTATCCACAAATCAACTCTATCTCTTTTATCCACAAATCAACTCTATCTCTTTTATCTCATTTTCTCCAAACTTTTAATATTGAAATTACTGGTTATAGTATAACCATTACTTCAGAAATAATTTCATTTGTCTCCTGTTCAGTTTTTCCTCTTTTATCTTTGTATTTATCATCTCACACCTTAAATAACTAGTATTAAATTGAAAAAATAAAAATAATAATAACACCCTCATTATTAATAATTTTCAACGTGTTAACATTTTTTAGAGATTTGTTATATTTGATTTAAAAATAATTATTTACTAATTATTGTTTACACTACAAATTTTAAAGGGATGCAAGTGAATATCCTAGTTTTAGTAATAACATACCGTTATCAATTTAAATGGAGTCTTCGGATACTTTTGTATTAAAATAAAAATTAGAATGCGATTTTATAAATGGTTTATAGAAGTTACAATAAAATCTTAAAAATATGTTACATAAAAGGACCTATAAAAAGTAAATCAAAGACATGATGTAATAACTTTCACAATAAGAATGATTTTTTTATTGCACGTGTTGTCCACTATTATAATAATAATAATAATAGTAAAACTAATAATAAATAATAATAATAATAATAACAACGACAATATAACTGTTATAATAATGATGTTAATATTAGTAATAATTACAATAATATTACTAATAATAATTCTAATATTAATAATAATCAGAATGTTAATATTAATATTAATAATATTAATTATAATTATAATAATAATAATTTTAATATGAATAATATTTACCATAATATTACTAATAATAGTATTACTAATAATAATAATAATAATTATAATAATAGTAATACTTATAATAATTTTAATATTAATAAAAAGAATAATAATAATAATTGAGCATAATAATAATATTATTGATAATATTAATAATAATGATGATAGTAATGTAATTATTAATAATATTAACTGTAATTACAGTAGTGTTAATAATAACAATAGTAGTGGTGTGTTATGTGCAGGTTTTATTGGGTTCTTCCACCAGGCAAGATTGGATTGAGGTGTGTGCCATTGGGTTGTGCTTGGAAGATGTTTGTGTTGTGTGCAGATCTATTTGGCTTATGATTTCTTCTTGCAGGTTTGTTTATTTTTTGTGTGTTTTGGCAATTAGGTTTGGTATATGTCAGACTACTGACAAAGACATGGTTTAAGTGTTGGGCGCTTTGTATATCATGAGGGTGTGTTTCACGAGTGAGTTGATGTTATTGGGGACTGTGGTTCTTGTATTGAATTGTAATTTTGGGTAATATGATGTAAGTTCTGTTGGATTCTTAACTGATTGGGTGCAAGGAAATCAGTTTTGTTTTGTGTATAACGGTTGGAGCACCCCTAAAGTGCTTCATTTTATTTTATTTATTCTTTACTGATAAAAAAGAAGAAGTAATTATAATATTATTAATAGTAATAATAAACATAATAATATTTTAAACCTAATTTGACCCCACAAAACTGATAAGTTGACGTTTGTCTCCACTTGTATACTAATATGACACTATAAACCCAAAAAAGTAAAGTAAATTAAAACCAACTTCTTGTCATGACTCTTGCAATAAAAATACCTTGCATGATTGTATTCTATTATATTATTCATTAATAGCTTAATTAAGTTTTAAGTCTCTCATAAATTTGTGTATTTTTAATTGAGTATCCATTAAATTCTTTCGGTATAAAATGGTTTCTAAATTTGTAAATAAATTAGTTATATAAGTTTTAGTGACTAATATTTTAAATTATAAATTAGTATCTAAAAGGCTAATAAAAACTAATTTATAATATAAAGTAGTAAGTAGCTAAAAGATTGGTAGGTAATGGTTAGATACCAATTCAGAGATCATTTTAATTTTTTTTATTAATAATAAAAACTACCTTAGATACCAATATTTTTTTTAGTTTATAATTTAATCAAATAGTAACTAATTGTTCTGGTATCTAAAAGTAGTTTTTATTTAATAATTTTCTTATAATCAACCTGTCGACGAATTAAATAATAAATATTAATTTAAAAATATAAAAAAAAATACTCCATATAAAAAGAATTAATAAGAATGACCATGAAAAAGAGTGTATAATCTTAATTAACAAGATAAAACATTAAATATTTACTTAATTATTTATTAATTTGAATTAAATAAGATGACAGTGAGATATTAATGAGAATATGAAAGACAAAAAAGCATGAGTGAGGGAACACAATAAAGAAAAAATGAGTGATTGTATTAGCCTATATAACTGCCCCACTTCTATAGTTTTTTACTCACTTAAATCGTTTCATTGCGAAAGAAGAAGCGTCATGGCTAAATTTGTGTGGGCCTTTCTTCTCCTCTTTCTCATGACTTTTGTCACACAACTCGCTTATGTGAGTCTTCTTTCTCTCTCTCTTTCTTTTTATGCCTATATTTTTCTGTCTTTTAAAACTACTGCTATAATATAGGAAAGTCACTCATTCATGTCCACACTTTTTAAATAAATTTATGTTGGAGATCTCTCGACTAGAGATTAGGACATTTTATCATATATAAGTGGGTGCAACCCTCACTTCATTGAACCGATTTTATGAGGTTGAGTTAGACTTAAAGCCCACTTCTTAACAATTTAATGTATTACAATTGATATTTTTCTCATGTGTGTAGGTTGGTGGCGAAGGATCTCTTAAACCAGAAGGTATTGTTTTTTTTTTTAAATATATACACTTTTTCTCTGTAACAATTTTTAATATTATTATTTTAATAATTTTTTTATATTATTTAATTACAAATTTATGTTTCATTATTTTTTTTTAAATGATCACATGATAGAGTTGTATACAATTTTATGAGTTATCATTATAATTTTTCTATTTCAGAATGTCCGGGAGCATGCGAAGTTCGTTGTTCAAAAACTCGAGTAAAAAAGGCGTGTCTCTTTTATTGTAACCTGTGTTGTGATAAATGTTTATGTGTTCCATCTGGGACTGTCGGTAACAAAGAAGAATGTCCATGTTATAACAATTGGAAAAATGAGAATGGAGGACCTAAATGTCCATGATTTCAACTTTAATTTAACATTCTTTTACATCAATAAATATTTTGTTCTTCTCCATATTTTCTTTCTTTCTATTTTCTCTTTATCTTCTTTTAATTCGTTAAAGCATTCCATTCACCAATAGGCTTGATTTTACCATATTATACAAAAACTCGTATGTTTTTAACGTTATAACAGTCCATATAATTGAGAGATATTGCTTAGTATTTTTTTAACCAGTAAAAAGTCAGTTTAATGTGTAAAAAAAAGTCAAAGTAATATATTTAAGCAGAACATAAAAATTAGCGTATTATAAAATTTCAAAATGATTTTATATAGCCTCATTAAACCTCAAAATGTTTGTCTAATTTATTTTAAATTAAATAATACAAATTTAACATTAAAATAGGTTATAAATGGTAAATAATTATTGATTATTTACATATAAGGTAGTTTTTTAATAAATTAAACTCATTTCTTAAGCTCAAAAGATAAATGTTACTAAATTATGTTTTGAATGTGATTCTACTTGATTTGTGTGCATTTACAGTTATAATTAATATTTATTGAATGTTTCATAATATGTGAAACACTTGTATTAATTATTGTAATAAATTTTTAGACTTTCTTACATTTTTCTTGAAGAAAATGTCTCTGCTGATAAACTTGTTAACACATGATTTATTTATAAAAAATATTTTTTATTGATATAATAGATTTTTATTTAATTTTTTTTAAAATTCTTTACGAATGGTTATAAACTTCTTATCAATTTTGCTAATATATGAATTATAGTATAATTCTTCATATTTATTTGTATTTTTTTTCCTTTAGTATGATTGTGGTTACTGAGCCTTTAGATAATGGATGGTTTCTCCTCGCTTACATAAATTATTTAAGTTCTTTGTTACTTTCTTTCACTCTACAGTATATGTATCCGTTCAAGTTATAATAACGCGTATCATAATTTGGGGTGTATGATAAAAAAAATATTAGAGACTAAAAACGAAAACTTAAAATATTTCAAGTACTTTACCAAAATAAATATATTTAAAATACTTATAGATTTTTTTTATAATTATTAAGTAGATTTAGAAAAATTATTAATTACTTAAAAACAAAAATAACCGTAACACACGTGAGAGACGTTTAGGTCAAAATAAAAATAGCAGTCAAGAAATTTGATTGTATTAATTACTCGCGAATAAACAACATTTCGTAGCTATATATATATATATATATATATATATATATATATATACTTAAATTAAAAAGTAACGGTTGTTTTATAAAAAAATTGTGAATAGTTCATAACGTTTAGTGCGAAGTAAATTTGAATAGTTTATTCACATTTTTTCGAGATTCATTACAATAAAATAACTAAATATTAACAATTTAGAAATAAAAAGTAATTAATTATCATATTCGTTAAATTAAATATTATTTTATAAACTACAAAATTATTACTATCTAAAATAATTTTTATTGTATAAAAAATTATAAAGTAGTTTGAAAATTAATATCTAATATTAGTTATCAAAATTTGAACTACTTATTACTTTAAATTTTAAATTAGTATTTAATTAAATTAATGACTAATTTTATCATTTAATAAACTAATAAATTAGTTTCTAAAACTAATTTTTGATGTAGTGATTTAATTTAATTACCAAAAAATATTATATATATTAAAAAAGAAAAAACACATAAAGATAAAATTATTTTAAGTTTTTAAAATATAGCTTTTTTTTCTCATCACAAAAATTTTTATCGACTCTCATCACCTAATATTTTCTTCTATATTAGTCAAATATCGTATCCTTAAGAATTCAAAATTCGATACAAAATCATAAACATCTCATATAATATTCTATCTCTATAAATAAATATCCTATCATCAAAACTTAACACAACCATACCATTATATATTTTTATTTATACATATACACCAAACTCAATTTAAATGTTATTAAATTGAAATTCATCATCTATTACATCATAATAAAATTCTAATGTATTAGTCAAACATATCATTTATACATATACATCAAACTCAATTTAAATGTTATTAAATTAAAATCTATTATCTTTTACATCATAATAAAGTTTAAATTTAACATATTGTTCAAATATAACAATATAATAAAAATAAAAATTTAGTATTTATAAATATTTAAAAATATGTTTATTCAAAGTTTATAAAATATTCTCTTACTTAGCAAATAAGTGACTCATCCAACAAATTAAACACAACTTGTAGTTTGCATAATCACCATTATGCTCACCCAACAAAAGTCTAACTAACAAATTATTCACTAAAATAAGAGTAAAATCGAATTATACATATAATTAAAATATAGTTAAGAGTAAAATAAAAAATAAAAAATATACACTAAAATAGGAATTATACATATAATTATTATATTAACTAAATTATATAATTATGATAAATATAATCATATATCAAAAAATAATATCTCAATATACTTTTCATAAAGAATACCTTTAAACAATACAATTAATGTATACATATACATATATATTTTATTTTATTTTTCAAAACTTTTATAAAATATTTATTAAACAGTGAGGAGAAAAAAGATGATTAAATTGCAATATATATCATTAATGAAACACACATCTCCATGTTGTTCATTTGATAATATAAAAATATAACATACATAATTATTGTTAATTAATATGAAATGTTAAATTAAAATCAAATAAAAGATTTAAATTAAGAGTAGTTTTTACAGTTACTCGTGAAGTAAGTAAATAATTTTCTACATATGAGATGTTTAAAAACACTAAAGCTTAAGAATAAAAAGCAAACACACAAAAAATCCCTAAAAAATTCCGGATGTGATAATTAAAAAAAAAATCGTAGGATGAAGAGAATAAAAAATAATAATTACTTTATCAAAGAAAAGCTCGAAGTTAAATGTAATATAAATATGGAAGTAATAGTAAGGATATAATTTTTAACACAATAGAAATGACATTGATAATAAAAGTGAATAATTAACAATAAAAATAATAGTAAAGAAAAATAATGATAATTTTAGGTGGATTGTTAAATCACGAATTGTGAGAGACAATGGTAGTACATTTTTATGTTTTTTTTTCTCAGAAAACTCTAAGGTGAAAGACGAATTTATAAATATGTAAAAAGAAAATGAATAGATATAATAATTATTATATAATAAAGATGTAAAGTTTTTAATATATTGGGGGATAATAGTGCAAGGGTAGTGTGGTGGCAGTGGAGAAACGCAGAGAGGGAGAGGGTTTTGCAGAACATTTGTTTCGATTTTATTTTGATGAATTCAAAAGAAGAGAAAGGAAAAGAAGGAATGAGTTATGACGCGACTATGAGGAGAATGGCAAAGGCAATTCAATTCTGATTTCAGATTCATCGCACAGCCACAGGTTTTTTCCCATTCGTTTTTCAATTCCTTTCTATTGCTATTGCTATTTCTCTCTCTCACTATGTTGATTCTTATCGTTCCTTTTACTTCCACTTGCTTTGTTCCAATTTATGCTGCAATCTGCATTCTCGTGCTTTTTGTTTTTAATTTTCAATTTATGTAAGCCTAGGATTTAGTAAGAAAGTGGATGAAGTCTAGGGTAACTCAATTCACAAAAATGTAACTGAAAATCAAGCTGTGAGAACTTCAATTAGATCAGTGTTCATCTGACTCTATCAAAAATTGTTATAAAATGGAACGAAAATCATGTGTTACTTGCAGATTGACTTCGATCTTCTCATCCAAAGTTATCACATTCACCTCGTGTCTGCAAAGTGACTGGATAAAGAGAATGAGTGCAGAGATTGATTCAACTTCCGCTCCTGAACCTCACAAAATGTCTGGAGCTTCATCTGCAACAACTACTAGTGGCCAAAAGCTCTCTATATTTGCTTCCAAATCAGGATTTGTTATCCCTAAAAACAAATTGTCGGGGTCACTGGTCCCTATTTTCCGAGGGGCTACAAAACACGGGGTCACTGGAGCCATTAACGAAGAAAGTTCAAAACAAACTGAGAGGAAATCGAAATGGGGACCTGATCTTACACAGGATGCAACTGTCAGGAGGGGAAAGGCTTTAGCTTTGCAGGTGATTTTGGAATCCTTTCAAAAAACACTCCAATAACATTTATATTGCCATGTATTTCTCTCTCTCTCTTATTATTACATTATCATTTCCTTTAAAGTATTCAATTCTGAGGTTATATTTACATTTCTTTACAAGTTTTGGTTAAAATGTTTATTTTTTATTACTTCTTATTCCTTTTTTATTTTAGTTTTACTATGTTCTTCGCATGCTTTGGAGGCAACATTAATCTTTGCTCGTGATACCCCTCCTCACAATGCTTTTTTGCCAGTTTTAAATCCCCAATACTGCATATTTTGTGAGATACAAGACAAATATTTACTTACATTAAAACCATGAGATTGACATTAGTAAAGAGGTGTTTTTGTTGGACTTTGGCAGGGAATGTTTTTATATCTAGATGCTATTCAAATTTGTTTACATGTTGGGTGCCAAAGTGTGTGCTTCTGCTAATATTTTGCCCAGGTTCTTGCGTCCGTGGTGTCCACAACTGATACTATTGTTGCACACAATTTGTAGATTCGAGTGGATCAAATCACAAAGCAGTTGGAATCAGAAAAACTGGAAGTTGGGGACACTCAGAACTTGCCATTAGGAGCTGAGAATTCTGATCAAATCAAATATGGCTCTCAAATTAACAACAAGGTTAACAACAATTGACACTGTTCCTTTTAATTTTTATCACTTATTATTGCGTAGTGCTGCGCATTTATTATTATTAAATACACTTCTGATGTTGATTTATGGATCTAAGAAGACAGGAATGCTCGAACTTGAAAAGCGGGAAGCCATAGGTTTGTTCTTCTTGAAGTATCTATCCGTTTTATGCCTCTTGAACTCCCCTTTAATTCATACATGCTGTTTATTCCATTATAATCGTGATTTTAATCATTTCCAGGTGAAATACTAAAATTAGATCCCAGTTACAAACCTCCACGTGGTTTTAAACCATTATTAAAAGAAGCCAGCATTCCTTTGCCTGTAAGTATTGATTCTAAACTGAATCCAACTTCCAATAATTTAAATTGAGAAAAAAATGGATGAATAGTTGCCATCCATTAATCACAGTTACCCAGTCCTTAAAATCCATTTACTATTTATTGAAATGACTTGATTGCCTTGGATTTAATTTTGGATGGATTATGGATATATGGATCATTTTGCCACCGTTATGCATCCAGCATGTTTTGTACAATTATTTTTCCTTGCTGTCAATGAAAATTGATAAAAAAGAAGGGCAATTCAGTGCATGAGTCTCCTACCTAAAATGGTCTGGGGAGTGTAGATGTACTCGGTCATACCCCTACAAACCCAGAGAATTTTCTAGGATTTGAACCCATGACTTTTAGGTCACAAGCTACTAAGCTTGTATCATTACCGTTGTCTGGACACTTATCCTCTACTATTGACAAGTATTGATATATTTAATAGTTTCATGTCTGGTCGAAACTCTAGTATGGTTGACATTTTGTGGGCCTTATAATATTTCTCTATCTTGTAAGATTGTGGCAATTTTTAGGTGATGAGGCCTTATATTATTTCTTTATGAGTTTGACTAGAAGGTCCGTGTATTTGATATGAGCATGTGGGAAGTGTTAATTAACTGGCCAGAAACAGATAACTCATTTCCAGACTTTCTTTTCCAAACTGATCTTCTCATTCATTTTCTTTGATTAATTTCCTGATAGTTGACGTTGTCGGTGAATCTCGATCCTCATTCTTGAGTCAAAGTTGAAAACTAACTTGTAGTATAAGATTTACCTTTGAATTGAGCTTCAGAATTTAGTGGCACTAACATCCCAGCCCAGATTACAATATATTACTAGTATATATATGCTCAATACTGATTGCTATGCAGGGTATTGCAAAATGACTCAACCACAGTTGCTGCTCACATGTTTACACTTAAGTTTGGCAGTCCTTTGTTGTAAATTTAATTTTAAGAAGGATCTATTACTTTTTTCAAAATTAAAATATCTCTAAGTTTACTAAACTTAAAGTTCTATAATACGAAAAGTCTTATACGTAATACCATACACAGGTACAAGAATATCCTGGGTGCAATTTTGTTGGTCTAATATATGGGCCTGAAGGTGATAATCAGAAACAACTAGAAAAGGTAAGATCATTGGGTTGATATCTAATCTTCATCTAGTGCTTTGCAGTCACTAAGCTGTATTTGCTGATTTAGATCATGAAATTAAATTTCTTCATTTTTTAATTGATCTTTGATATATGCATATACCAGGAAACTGCTGCAAAGATAAAAATTCATGGAACCAAAGCAGACACAGGAGAGAAAGTAAGTTCCTTCACTTCATTGATAATATAACGTGGCTTTTATCCTCAGCACATATAGCTTTGAAATATTTTAACTTGATTTTGGGAGGAAAGAACTGTAATTGTTCGCACTTTTTGTCTGTTTTCCATTCATTAACTGCTATTTTCAGGGTGAAATTAAACCTGGAACGGATATCCAGTGCAGTTACAAGGAGATGTATGTTAACATATCAGCTGATAGTTTTGAAAAAGTGGATGCAGCAATGACAATAATTGAACTGCTAATTACCTCTGTAACTGTGAGTCTTGTCATTTCAAATGAAACAAGTTTTTATGATTTATGGTTATGTTATAATACTGTTTATCACTACTAGTTTTATAATGATGTCATTCCTTCTGTAATTTTGATTGTGCCTTATAAGAATTGCTGTCTTTTATTCAGGGGAATTTAGCTGCTGGCTCTACACCCTCTATATCAGTTTCTAGGGACAGCACTGATATTCTGTGTCAAAGCCAAGAAGGTCACCCTTCTCATGCAGATGCTGTTTCTCTGGAAAACCAGGCTGTTTTGCAACCAGTATCTGTTACCCAAATGCATGAAGATAACTTCCAATACTCTACACCATGGTTTTCAGTTGTTCCATCTAATACCCCCATATTTGCTTCATCTGGCACTGTAGCCTCCCCAAACCCATTAGGTCTTGCTAGAACTCCTCATTTTCCACCACAAACTTCAAACTCGGTTCCTACTTTTGGTGCTCAACCTGGATTTCAACCAATTATTCCAAATCAACATGTTTCTGTGCAAGCACCACCACCAAGACAGATTTTACCCTATCTACATTTGACTCAGGCGAGTCCTCTGGGTTACGTTGGCCCCCCTAGAAATGCTTCTATAATATCTGTACAGAATTTGTCAACTCCGACAAATGCTTCACATTCATTTCCTGTTACTTTAAGCCAACCAACGCCAATAGGACAACTGCAGAACACAGTGTCTTCATTGCATCTACCCATATCTGGTGTATCACCATTGCCCATACCTAACCAGTCCATCACCCATCTTGGGGTCCCTTCTGGCCAGAATGAAGCCCTTGTCGCTGTTAAAACATCTATTGGTCCCAGCAATATGGGGTCAATGGCTCCACCTGGAAGACCTGCCTCTCTACACCAACAACCGGATGTTGCATTTATGCCACCACAGTCAAATATGTCAATGATGCCACGATCTGCCTCCTTTCCTCCACATCAAGTAGGAATATCCCCCGCACCACTTTTGAGACCAATGTCTGTACCAATACCTGCACCTAAACATTCATCTGTAAACCATCTATCAGGACCAGTTTCATTTCCTTCGTCTGGAATATCCTCTTCTTTTCCTTTGCCTCAGCAAACAGGAATACCTAATTCTGCTTCTGGAATTGCTCCTTTTCACACCCATGTAAGACCATCTGTCTTGGCGCCATCAAAATCTGGAAATTTTACTTTTCAATCACATCCCCCCAATGCAGACTACAGTCAAGTGGTTTCTGGACCAAACAGTCAAGGAGGTGCTACACAAGAGCCACCTCCTGGTCTACACCCCCCGTTTGGGTTTGGCGTACCTGATCAGCCTCTTCAAATATTTCCTAGGACACAATTCCCTGCTCAAGTGGATCAAACCATTTCCTTCGGGGGAAGATCAGGTTCCATCTCGAACTCAATTCCACCACCCAGACACACTGCATTTCCATATGGTGGTCAACCTGCACCTAGATCTCCTGTCCCACAAATGGGTATGAAGAACTTCCTTCCTGCTCCGCAAAGGCCAAACTTGACCGGTGCTGTTGCCCAAAGAGGCATGCCTATCCGACAAAGCTATGCTGTTCAGATGGCACGGCCAGATATTTCAATGCCCCTGAATCATAAGTTTGGCAACAATACCCTCATGGCTTCTGGTAAGCTACCATATTCTGCGGACCAAATTTATGACCCCTTTTCACCCACTTCTGCACCTCCACAACAGAAAGGTAATCCTGGACACTGAGGGAATTGGATGTGGCTACAGATACGTTGCTGACAGTGAAAACTTGAGTTATGACTGCAGTTTTTAGGCAAGCAGGCGAGATTCTAATTGTATAGATTAATAATGGGACTGATTACAAATCATATATGACTTCTTAGAACAAGTTTGAGTTGAGAGGACATACTGTAATAGTTGTTTTTGGGCCTTACCGATGCTTGATTGGGAATTGAATTCAGCCAATCTTTTCACCAAGGGTTTTTCTTTATTGACTCCTACATAATCTGAAAATCCATTTTGAACCTTCTAAAATTGTATTTGATACGGTAAATTTCAGAATATATTATTTAGATTTCTTAAAAAATATATTTATATTTTATTTGAATTAATTTCAAACACAATTTATTTTAAAGAGTATTTTTGAATTTCAAGACAACTAATTTATTTAATAGAAAGGTGTTTATTTAGTAGGAATAGTATTCACCAAAAGTAAACATTTTGGAATGATGATAATATCACATATATTAATAATACAATTTTTTTACAATATCATTGTTAAATTTAAAAATATAAAAGCTAATACTTATTTTAGAAAAAATGACGTTTCTTGAGAAAAAAAAACACAATGAATCGCACTTTTGTGGATGGCAATCTCTGTCTGGACAATTGCTAGTAAAAAATGTATAATTTGAAATAAGTTTTTAACTATTTTAGATTTATTCCGTAATTTTTTTATTAGATAATATATATTTTGAAATAAATTAAAATTTAGTTTAAAATATTTATCCCTGGAACGATCAAATTTAATATTTTCTACGAAGTTTTTCAAAAGTTCCCTGACTTGTTCCAATGAACAGATTACTCCTAAAGTTGGGCCTTTGTTTCCCCTTTGGGCTTCTGTATGACCATTTTTTTCTGCATTCCTATAGTTTCTTTATACACCTCACGAGGGTGGTTAAAATACCAAAGTGTCCTTCCTTGTCATCGTCATCCTTGTCTATTCAAACTCCCCTGCACGTGTTCAGAGATAATCACAGATAGATCCAAAATAATCACGGGTTAGTCTTAAGAACGTATCGATTTGTCACGGGTTCATCTTACGTATCTTCAACTAAAATAAAATAGCAACTATGAATTTTTTACTATCCAATTTTTATATATACCTCAAAGCCTTTTCTTTTTCCAATTTTCTGCTTCAGCACTTCTCAGAGGTACTCGCTTCTTCCTCGTAATTCATTCCTTCAACATTATGGGTTGCACAAAATGTGTTTGTCTCTATTCCTCAGTGAAGTTCTTATTAGTCTACCGTTCCCTGTGACTTGCTTTTGATATTCTTTATCTTACTTGATTCCTGTACACTATATAAGTTCATATTCTTAGTCTTTTTTCATGATAAAAGAAACATAATGAGGATTATGGGACGCCAAGAGACAAAAAATGGTTCACATGTGATAAAGATGTAGGCCCCACAGCCACAGGCCACAGCACTATGCCTAGTAAACTCATACATAAGTCACAACACAACCACAGCAAATAGCATTGTATTGTATGAGATCAGATTCCCTTCAACAACAAAACAAACTCTTAATTGGAATGGTTTCCAGAGGCAAAAGGGTGAGGGATGTAGCATTCTCCTCCTTCATCTTGCTTTTACTGTTGGTTGGCTTTGCAAATTCAGATTTAGGCAAAGACAGAGAAGAATGTGCAGACAAACTTGTGGGGCTGGCTAGCTGTGTTCCTTACGTTGGTGGTGAAGCCAAAACCCCAACCATAGATTGCTGCAGTGGCCTCAAAGTGGTCCTCGACAAGAGCAAGAAATGCATCTGCATCCTCATCAAAGATCGTGATGACCCCAATCTTGGCATCAAAATCAATGCCACTCTTGCTATTCAACTACCCTCTGCTTGCCACGCACCTGCTAATATATCTCACTGTGTAGGTACCTACTAATATCATCTCACTCTTCTTTCTTAATATTTTCATTCCATTCCATTTCATGCCCTCCCTTATGTATATCTCATATCACACTTTTCAGATCTTTTACATTTAGCACCTAACTCTCCTGATGCTAAGGTGTTTGAGGGATTCCAAAATTCCGCTAGAACAAACAGTTCCACCCCAGTTTCCAGTGGTAACTATCATTATATCACTCTTAATACGTCTTTCTGATTCATCTTATGCTATAGATGGTTTGTTTTGAAAGTTGAAAATCGCAGCTGCAGGTGGTGCTGAGAAAGGATCAAGCTCAAGCAGTCAGGAAAAGAGTGGTGTGTCTACAAAGAGGTGGCCGTTGCCACACCTGCTTTCCTCTATCTTACCACTTCTGTTCCTTGTTGTTTGAAGTGAACTACCATCTACTACTACTACTACTTGCTTCACGTCTCTGTTTCTCTTCGTTTTTCATGTTTCCTAATTACTCTATATTTTTGTGTGCAAATCTGAAATAAAATCATTCTATCGATCTTTTAATACGAGTTACATTGAGTGATGGTAATCATGAATTCTTGATGGTAATCATTAATATGAGTTACCCACTTTCAATATACTTCATCGTGAGTTGACCATGTAAACATTTAGTAGTTCCTCTTTACATAACCTAAACCCTTTGCAAGTTTTAATCTTACTACATCAATGGTTGAGTCCTGCTTGAAAAATATGATTTCATACGGAAGAAGTCATATTTTTTAAGCATGAGTTCAACCTGCTTTTTCAATCGTGAAGAAGTTGTAACTTTCGATCTTTTTTCCGTTGTCAAAGTCATTTTCATTGTATAGTACTTTGATTTTATTACATTTTTTTGTCATAATTATGTGAAAATTTGTAACTATAATGTCTTTAACCTCGAATTGGTATTTGACAAAAATTACCTCTAATGTTTTGTTTAAATAAAAGTTGTATATGGCAAGTATAATTTTTACTTTATATATATATATTTTAAATTTCGTTATTCATCACTATTGTGTTTGGAAATAGAAAATTGTTTTAAATAATATTTTTTACGTATTATAAGTATAATATAGACAGTCTATACATATTTATATTTCGCATAAATATTTTATACAATTTTACATCAAACATTTTATATGATAAATTTTCATAAATAACTAAACTCATTATGTGAATATAGATAATGGTTAAACTGACGATCTTGCTCTCCTCTGACATGGAATCGCTACCCAAATCTCATTTGAAGTATGTAATTGCAGTTTGTTTGTTCTATATGTTTCTGTTCTGGAAAAAGGTCAATTTCAGACAAATGATATACACTCTTGAGATATTCGCTACCCAAAACTCATTTGAATATGTAATTTTTTTTTTTACAACAACATTACAACTCTCAACTCTTACTATTTTAATACTTTTTCATATTATTTAATTTCAAACTTATCATTTATATTTATTTCTAAACCTATCCCATTTAAAATATAAACTCTTGCCGTGTCCGTCAATGTTTTACTAGATCATTTCTAATTTAACATATAGTCATGCAGATATTTCACAAACTAGACCAGTGTTCCTCAGCAAACGATACAATAGCATGGTGTATCTGACAACCCTATGTTTTCTTTTCTCTTTTTCCTCCATTTTATGCTGAGATTGCCAGTACATAATTAGTGATCTTTGTGGAATCTCAGCAACATTTAGAGGCGAGAGAATCTTACCAACGCCTAATGGATTTTTGACACACTTAAACAACATTTCAAATAAATTAATTCAATCATATAAGAAACACCATGAACAAACATTCCACATAAATGTCAAATACAAACATCCGGCAAAAATTCTTTTCATTCATTTCAGTCACCACTATTACAAAACCTTGGCCCATCAGAATGGGGAAACTCGAAATGTCAACAGATATTGGGTAGAAACATGATCAAGAGATAAATAGATACGACTGTAAAGAAAAGCCTGCACCTCTCCCACCGCTATTCCACAACCTTTCTCCCAGCAAAATAACCACCCAAAATGAAAGAGTACAGATAGTAGTTAAAACGAACTCCTAATATGTTAGTAATCGCCATTGCCAACACCCACTGACACTGCACGACCTCTACTGGTCTGATAATGATGCCGCACACACCCACATCTCTCTTGGTGATTAGAATTATAAACCGTACAAAATGATGTTGGATTGAATCACCGAGAAGGTAAAAGTAAATTGAAGAACATGAACTTGAAAAGACAAAAAAGGGTGAAAAATCACCCTATAGGTGTAAGTCTGCACCTAATTCCTAAGATTCTGTATAATGCTATCAGTCCCATGCACTGGTTACCCCAGGACCATATCCTCCACCATACCCACCAGAAGTGCCATATCCACCACTGTTGTTTCCTGTACTGTAGTAACCAGAGCCACCCCTACTAAAAGAACCTTCTCTTCGAAAATCACGGCCACCAAAACGGCCTCCTCCATTTCGACGATTCCGTCCACCACCAAAAGTAGAGCGAGCAGCATACCGAGAGAGCCAATCAGGTACTTCCTGATTCGCTTCTTGCATCAGATCTGCTAAAGGCCTAGCCAGTGAAGCATTGTTGTCATTAAAGAACGCAGTTGCAAGGCCTTTCTTTCCTGCTCGCCCTGTTCTTCCAATACGGTGTACATAATCGTCAACATCATTAGGAAGCTCAAAGTTAACTACATGGGCAACATGAGGAATGTCAAGACCACGTGCAGCCACATCAGTTGCCACCAATATGGGAGTGTTGCCAGTTTTAAATGATCTTAATGCCAATTCTCTTTCCTGCAAGCATTGTAAAATGATAATAAGCCTATACATACACAAAAATGTAAAAATATGACAATTGGAACAACATTTGACCTTGAGACAGTATGATATTTGCGAGCTTCAGCTTCAAACAAATAAAGTAAACTCAGACTAACTATGCAAGATGTGCTCAACTTGATGTGAAAAAAAGAATTAATTATAAAAAAAAATGTGCACAAAAGTCATTTTGAGTCCACTAACCACCATAGAAATACCTATAAATTAATATATGAAATGCCTATGGATTTTGGGTGACTTGGGTTTCAGAAAAATAGAAGGAAGCAACAAACAACTCTTGAACACTGTTATGTATTCAAGAACTTGCCCCTGAACAAGCAAGTTTACAAGTTAAAACTCCTGATTAACAACCATGATAACACCCATAGTTATCAATCTCAGATTGCAGTGCACAGCAGCAAACTCTAAAAATGCTATTATGAGAAGTTGGATGGCAATCATTTTATATATAGGTTTCATTGCTATTTTAGTGTCCTCATACGTCAATAACGGATAGCTAGGCAGAGCGGCTACCCCCTAAAAATGCTACAGCAGGATGGTGGGATGACAGCTATTCTGAATTCTTTTTGTACCTATAGTGAAATTATATATATGATATATATAATTTTTATTTTACATTTTTAAGTACATACAGTTTTCTAGTATCATATAAATTGTATTTATTATAATATTATTTAATTTAATTATTATTATTTAGCTGATTTTTTTTGCTATCATTTTTAATTTATTATACGCCTTAATTTTTATTATTATTTTTCTACATTTTATTATTATTATTATTATACTAATTCTAGCAAGCCACGAGTACTCTCAATCAATAGGCAAGATAAGAAGAGATTGAAGAACAGAAAGGCTAGGGCTTTAATAGGCATGATTTTACGAGTCCTCCATCAAACTCCCCTGCAACAGCACACATTCGACAGCCCAAACAATGGGGTGGCCGCAAAACCCACTCCTGGCTGCGATTCGCTGGCTGCCACAGCCACTTCTACTCTGTCACTCTGTCACGACATCCTCGGGAGTGGGGGCGGCCAATCCACTCCGTCTATCAGCAATCACGGCTTGAGAGCTTGCAATTTACAACTGGGTCACCCTGCTATTGCCATTTCTTGAATTTGGTGTCCCACCAACCCCATTATTTTAATTGTAGAGTTTTGATCTACCCACTTATTTGACATCCAAAATTTAACATAAATGCCAGCATAGCACTTTATTGCACGTCCACGACAACACTACCATCATGCTAGCCTTTCAATCAAATATTAGATGTCAAGTTAATAAATGATCCAAAATTGCACAATTAAAATAACAGAGGGGCCAAAATTGCAAAGAATGAGAACCAAATTTGAGAATGATAAGGGGACCAAAAGTACAATTAAGCCTAAATATTGTAATGCAAAATATATAATTTATACTACACATATAAAATGACCCCTAGCTGACTACCTCTTTCAATCAAAGTGTTCAGACTGACTCCCCATACAAAGGTCCTAACACAGACAAACCTAGGAAAGTCAAGATGGCATCCCCCTACTTTCCACGACATTAACCATCTTTTAAAAAATCTTATACAAGGCCCTAACACAGAAAAACCAAGCAGAGTCAGATGTCATCCCCCTACTTTCCATAACATTAATTCTGTAAACAAGACATGCTTACATAATCCTAAGCGTCCAACTATGCTGTTCCAAAGCACCAAACATTATCAAGGCAAAAAAAAAAAAAAAGAATAGTAGGAGTACTGGCCTTGTCAATCAAATATAAATCAAAGTAGTAGTCTAGATCACACAGATGGAAAAGCAGACATAACTGAACAACAGACTAACCTGTTGTGTCCTGTCACCGTGAATAGTAGTTGCCGGAAAATTATTACGACACAACCAGTGCTCGAGAGCATCAGCTCCCTTCTTTGTCTCCACAAAAACTAAAGTCAAAGCTTGCTGCAGAAAATAAAATCATCCATGAACAAGGCCTTTGATAATTAAGCAATAGCATTTGCCGTGAGGGAAAAAAACATGTCCCTACAATGAGAAAACACAGCATCCCCATGCTATAATTTACCACAAACAAAAATATGTACATGCAATTGTCATGGAGTAAGAAGACCTGGCACTGTTAGAACATACAGAAAAGGAGTAGAAATGCCAATTCTTCCACCCATCATAATCAATCAACTCAGGAAAACTATGCATCATTGGTTCATAGCATAATCCCCGTTTCATTGATCTGGAACATTTTCCCAAGACCAATACATACATGGATCAGCATTCAGACGCTGATTTGAGCCCAAAACAACTTGCCTCGGAAACAATAATTATACCAAGTTTTATACTAGTTAAATACACTTTCTGTGAACTGTGATAATACCTTTCCTTGTACACCATTTTCCCTCTGCGCATGAAGAAGATCCATGAGGTGACTTCTTTTGTCAGATTCTTGAACGTACTCAACTCTTTGGACAATCAAATCGGTAATTGAGCCCACTCTTCCAACAGCCAGAAAAACATAATTTGAAAGGAAATCAGAGGCTAGACTCTGCATATTAACAGTAAATCACAACAAAATTAAACGATGATATGAGGAAGCTATACATCTAATAAGTAATATTCAATTGCATTACTTGGATCTCTGCCACTTATATCCCAATAAAAATTTGAAATAGCAACTATTTAATGAGTAAAGGTGAAGGATTAAGGGTCAAAAGAACCCTAGATTTGATACTGTTTATAATAATATAATAATATATTAAATTAAAAAATAAAATAAAAATGAATAATATATTAATTTATTAAAGTGTGAAAGTATATGTTTTTACGAGTATCGATATATCAGCAGCCTGCACAAAAACATGAGGAACGCGCATCTTAGATTAATTACAATTTACAACTAAATTTGTAAGGTGAGGCACATCCTCCCGCCTAGCATAGAGAATATGAAACCTGTATCTCTTTTGGAAATGTGGCACTGAACAACATAGTCTGTCTGGCACCTGGTGGAGGCATGTCCATTTGTTGTACAATCTTCCTTATTTGTGGTTCAAAACCCATGTCCAGCATTCTATCTGCCTCGTCTAAGGCCAAATATTTGATCATTTGCAATGAAACTCTAGCTCTCTCCAGCAAATCTACCAATCTTCCTGGAGTTGCAACAAGAATATCCACCCCTCTCTCAAGTTCCCGTAGCTGGAACACTATATTTAGTCAGGACCTATACCAAAATATAAATCAACATATTAATGTTAAAATTGAGAAAGAACAAGGATTTAAGACCTGCTGGTTTATAGGAGCTCCACCATAGGCAACAACGACCCTGACCCCTGTCTGGTATGAAAACTTCCTAGCCTCTTCATGTATCTGAAAGGAACGAACAGTCAATATGTTACAAACAGATGTGCAGAGGCAATGGAGGGAATTAAAAAGAGAGGAAGCATCTGATATGAAGAGTGTATGTAATAAGAAAGTACTGACTTGCATGGATAACTCCCTAGTCGGCGAGAGAACAAGGGCAAGTGGATAGACTGTACGGACACCGCGAGGGGGCCTCTGGAGGGGTTGCCCTTGACCTCTCATAATGCCACTGATAATAGGGAAACAGAATGCCGCAGTCTTTCCGGAACCAGTCTGCGCACAAGCCATCAAATCCCGTCCGCCAAGGGATATGGGTATGCCATACCGCTGGACCGGCGTTGGCTTAACATATTTGCAGCGTCTAATGTTCTGATTAAGAGCCTCGCCCAAGTCAATCTCCGCAAAAGTATTCACAGGTGGGGGCACGTTTTCACCGCTCGTCTCAACGGGAATGTCCTCGTACGCATCAAAATTAATTCCCGTGTTTCCCTGCTCCTCGCCAAAAGCTGCTCCTCCCTCTTCAGCTGCATTCTCCTGATCTTCGAAGGGGTTCACTTCCCGCCGATCCCAGCCACCGCTTCTGTTCCCCCACCCGTTTCTGGGCGCACCCCACCGTGATCCGGCATTGTTATCAGTACTCACATTGGGTGGTGGAGGAGCAGAGGAGGATTCCGTTGATGCTGATGCTCCACGGTTCCTCAGATGAGGAGGCACATAAACGGGCCGCGACGGAGCTGTGGTGTTGGATGCTCCGGCAATTTCAGGCGCGGAATTAGTAGCCAAATCAGCCCACGAAGTTTGCATGCTTGCGTTGTGTTGTGTGCTTCCCTTCCTTCTAAAGGATCAGGAATCACGCTCTTAGCCTGCAATTGAAACAATCACATTACATAAGATAACATTGATGCAAAGAGAGGAGGTGAAGAAAGGAATGAATGAGTGAGAGAGAAGAGAAGACTAAAACCCTCAAGTGTAGACGATTGTTGAAGAAGATGGAGAAACCCTAAACGCCACACACACCACGCCTTCAAATTTGGATGCAATAGATACAAAAATATCTATCTATCTTTTCTGCCTAAGAATGCGCCCTTATTTCCCTTCATTTTCTTTCTTCTTTTTTTCCTTTTTCCATTTTTATTTTTTATTCATAATTTATAAATGTAAATACAGGCTCTTCCTGTTTCCGCTTCAAATTTCAAATGCTTCCTGTTTGCCGCTGCAGCTGAGGCTGCTGCAAATCTCAACTCACGCTTCCATTCCATTCTTAGTTCTCTTCCACTCACCAATATTAACCTAAATTCGTTACTGTCTAAACTCTCCTTAATCCACTTTCTTTTTTTTACACTCATTTTTTATTAAAAACAAACATTTTTTAAATTCTAAATTTCTTCACTGTGAATTGTCAGGGAAGAAAGTAAGAAAAAAAGACAGAAAGAAATATAATTTGATGAATAAAAAAAAGTAAATATTAAAAAAATATATTTATTATTGATATTTTTATTTTTATTCTTATTTTATTATAATGAAAAGGTATATAAATATTAATAAAAAAAGAATGAAAAATGTTAAAAACTTATTCAATCCAATAATTCACCCAATCAGGAAAATTTTTCAGGCACTTTTTCATGCCCTGAATCTCTTCTTCAAAAGAAATCTCCTTTTAATATAGTCAACATAGACATGAATAAAGTTTGAATAAAGTTAGAGAAAAGTTTCTTTTAACACCATCACCAACAACAATAATGAATGACATATACTTAACAAACTCTTATAATAATATTTTGAAAATAAAGAATCAAATATTAACTTATTAGAGTGTAAACTGTATGTTTTCAGGGTTCACAGTGCTAAACTAAAAAAACCCAAAATTCTAACACTAATAACTTTGTAGTCTTCTTAGCACAGCCATGATTTCCGCAGAGAAGCACAACAATGCAAGATTTTCATTGTTCAGTTACTTCTGCAATTGAAATTGTAATCGGATTTACAACAAACAAGTCAGATTTTTGCAGAAAGAACACATTAAAAAACGAAGATTGCAAATAAGCCGGGAAATAGAGTTGTAATGATTAATTTTCAGGATGCTGCTATTCTGAATATGCGTCTTGGTGAATATCAAATATATACATGACACTTGGTTGGGAATATGAGAGGTTTTCTTGTTATTATGGCTAAAAGAATGTTCGTCAACAAGTTACACAGGGAAAGGCTTGATACACACTAAGTATGATCGTGACTTCTAATTGCTTTTTGGTTCATCTTATTCATGACTCGGGAAGCATCGTTAAGTCTATCTGCTCGCTCATAAATGCTAGCAACAACAAGATGCAACTCCTTCTTATTGACATTAGGATTGGAATCCAGCTTCTCAAACAATGACTCTACCATCATGAAATCCTTTCTTGCACCATATAGACTCAGCATCTGGAAATGTACTTCATCTGGAAAAACACACCCTTCCTCGTGCATCTGTCTATATAAACCATCTGCTTTATCAAATTCTCGCAGCTTTCCAAAAGCATTCAGCACGAGAGCAATAACATCAGAATCAGGAAAATATCCCACCTGTCTCATCTTCTCAAACACTTCAACTACATTGCTATACTTTTTGTTCTTAGAGAAAAGATTAATCATGCACCCAAACACAGATATATCTTTGACTTCTCCAGCATCAAAAGCCTGACGAAAAACCCAGGTAGCCTCTTCAATTCTACCAGCTCTGGCAAGAATTACAATTGCAGTCTCCCTGGGAATGTTGTCCGGTCTCTTCAGCTCATGCAGCAGACGCTTGGCATGAGCAACTAAACCTGCCCTCTCGTAGGCTACAATCATTGTCTGGTAAAGAACCTCGTCAATTCGAACTCCTGAACTCCTTAATTTTTGAAACAAGATAGCTGCGCGGTCCAGTTTGCCTGCCTTTTCCCAAATGGATATTATAGTCGAATAAGTGATGGCATTGGGTTCAATATCCCTTTTCTTCATTTCTTGAACGAGATTGGTAGCCTTCTCGTGCTCAAGGGTCTTGCCATAGATGTTAATCATAGTGTTGTAGGTGACAACATTCTGCGGTACATCCTTACTCTGCATCAAGCGAAACAGATGGATGGCTTCCCCAAATAGCTCAGCATCTCCATAAACCCTCAAGAGCGTATTGTAGCTAACCACATTGGGCTGAATCCCCATTTTCCTCATGCTCCAGAAGAGGCGATCCGCTTCCTTGGGCATGTGAAGCTGGCCATAAACATCAATCATGATGTTACAGGTGGTGAGATCAAGGGGGCATTTGGCTTCATTCATTTGAGAGAACAGAGAAAGCGCTTCAACAAACTTTTGATTGTCAACGTAGATGGCAAGAAGCGTGGAATAGCTGACGGTGTCGGGTTGAACAGCATTGTCGGCCATCTCTTGAAGAAGAAGGCGAGCCTCGCGGAAGAGCTTGGCTTTTCCAAAGACATTGATCATGGAGTTATAGGCAATGAGGTCGGGGGTAATGGCGGAGGCTTTCAATCTGTTGAAGATGGAAATGGCCTTGGAGTAATCGCACAACTTGCGGGCAAGGTCGATCAAATTACTGTAGAGGACAAGGTCGCCGGAAACGTTGTCTTGCTCCATCTGCTGGAGCCAAAAGAGAGAAGAATCAAACAAGCCGTGTTTGGCGAAAGAAGTGATGAGGGTGGAGTAGGTGTACCTATCGGGGGAAAGGCCCTTGTGGCGCATTTCGTCAAACAGGCCGTGGGCGAGGTGCCACTGCTTGGCCCGAAGGACGTTGCGGAGTACGACGTTGTAGGCGAAGAGGGAAGGGGAATAGAGGGCCTTTTCGTTTATCCAATCGAGAAGGGCAACGGTGCGTTGCCAATCGGGCTCGCGGGAGAGCAGCGAAACCATGAAGCGCATAGACAGCTGCCTACCGCTGTAGGGGGACATTACCGCATACAGTTCATCCTCGTTCTGGGTTTCCCCAATTGCCGCTAATAGCTCTTCCATGTCCATACTGCGGTCCAGGAACGTAGCTTGTTGCTGCCTACTACTGCCACGTTCCCTGGGAATGGGAGAGGAGGATGCAGATCCACTTGTTCGGCTCCACACATCTTTGGCCATAGCACAAGTGGCGGTGGCCACACTTAAATGGGTTATGCCATTGCCAATTCTCTTTTTGGTTCTGGTTTTGGAATAACAACAAAGGAGTGATAGTGAAGAAGAAGAAGAAGAAGAAGGGCAGCACAGAAGCAGAAGGATAGAACCTGACACCGTGCACATCTTCAATCAGGTGTATGCTTATTAATGGTTGGTTTTGTTACGTATGGAGCATCTTCATTCTCTATTCTCTATTCTCTGTTTCTGCCTACAAAGACCAACTTCACTGCTCTGTGCGTGCGTGTTTTCAATAAACCATAATCCTTTCGTATTTGATTTGTTGTCCATGAACTAAAATTATCCACAAACATTTATACCAAAATATAAAATGAATTAAAATTCATTCATAAGTTAAATTTATTTATTTATATCAACTTATAAAAGTAAAAGTCTACAGTATTCAAATTGATTTTATTTTACATTTATTTTGTTCCTTGCCAAGGAATTGTTTTGCGGGTTTTTTTTTTAAAAATTGGTATAATGTGTACGTCCCATTCATCAAATAGGTGAAATATTTTTTTATTCTCGTAATAGGTGAGTTATGCACATGTTAAATGAGATTGTATAAGGAAAATAGTGATTGAGGTTTACGATTATTTTTCTTGAAAAACTTAATATTAAAAACGATTTCGTTATAAATAAATAAAATAATAATATTATGCACAAGTAGATATAACAGGGAAGTCTTGGAATATGAAAACAATTTTTATAAACAGAATACCTGAAGTTGTATTTGGGACTAACCAGTTCACAAAAATTACATTCAAGTTATGTTTACAAAACACTTTATGTATTTTTTTTTGTTTTTTTTAACTGAAATTAAAATTATTTTATTTTTTGTTATTTTAATTATAAAATAATTAGTGAATGGTTAAAGTAATATTATAAACCATTTGTCCAAATTTATAAGCACGACTTGATATTATGTTATTGTTTTATGCTCCACGATTTCACTCTTACAGTACTTATTTACGCTTTTCTGACAAAGTTATTTATATTGAAATGCTTTTTTTATATAAACAAATTCTTTATTAATTGGATAATGATATTTTTTATACATCACATCACAATTTTCAATATTATATATTTTTTTATATTATTTAATTTCAAAAATTTTATTTATTATATATATTTATTTCTTAAACCGGTTATATGTAGAAAATTATAAGGATTATTGTAAAAGTATATTTCCCTTATTAATTTCCTTTCTAGAGATAAATGGTGAGTTTCAAACACAATTATCAGTCTTTTGGAATAAAAAAATGTTTTATTCATTTCAGGAATTTCACCTACACACTAAACCAATTTGGGAAAAAAACTGGAATGTAGAAGGGTTACCATTGTTTTGGTTATGGGTATGCACTTCTTGAAACTAAAGCACCCTCTTTCACTCTGAAGTGTCAAAATACTTTTTCCTTTGTAGTTGGAGCAGCCATAGCCATGTACACACCACTACTATCTACTAAGATATTTCAAGCAGTTCATGGATATGCAGAGAAGAGAGGCTTCAATGCTTTTGATATACGCATTAGTTGAAAGCTTAGAAAATATTGATACTGTTGATTGATGATGTATTTGCGAGGATAAAAAAAAGTGGAAATATTACATCCAATGGTGGAAGTTGACGGTTGCAAAGGACACGCATTCGTACAGGTTAAGAATTGATTTCAGTACTTTCTTTCCAATAATTGTCTGTACAAGGAGCCAAGTATATGTTTGATTGGATACACAGACAATTTTAGGCTACTAGTTTGCTAAATAAGCCTTGTCAAAAAAGGACGAAATTTGGTGTTGCGATTTGAGAGAGATCTGGTATAAGCTTGAGGCAACGTAAACAGTTTGTTAGCTCGTCCAACATAAGCTCGTTTAGTCAAATTGTCGTAATCGTTGTCTTCAATTGCATCCAGGATCTTACGATACAATATCAATGAGGACCAAACCTGCACATTAACATGAATTTCATTTAGCAGAATATCGGATGAAAAACAAATGATGGTTTCAGTGTAGCAATATAATAATATGTGGATTTGCCTACCGGCCAACGGCTGGCCTTTTCTAGCTGAGAAACTCCTTCTTCTGCCCGGTTGAAGTAGAATCTTGCCCTCGTTATTTGATGTTTCATAAACTTTCTCCATCTTTCACTCACATTTCTTGAAAACACATCTTTGTCACATAATCCAAACTGGGCCAGTTCGTCTTGGGGAAGGTACACTCTACCTCTTAATGCACTAATTAAAACAGTAATGTCATGAAATAATATATATATATATATATCAGTTTTAATTACATCTCAAATTTACTGTTGTGAATGTGAGTTAAGAAAAACAATCAGAAGAAACTTACTCCTCTCCGACATCTCTAAGAATGTTGGTGAGTTGATTTCCTATACCCAGATAAAGTGCAGCATCATATATATTTTGTATAGGGGCGACCGAATCCTGTGCTATACCCATTATTGGAACGGTCATTAAGCCAACAGTTCCTGCCACATAGTAACAGTAAAGATAAAGCTCTTGGAAATTGTTGTAGCGGGCTTTCCTTGTATCCATTCTCATTCCTTGTATCATGTCTCTGAAAGGCTGTGATTATAGTGTTACAGAAGAGTTGAATTCGTTAGATAGATCTTAGTTATTGATGATGATGGTAACGTATATAAGGAGTAATTAAGGACCTTAATATCCAAGGGAAACTTGGAGAGGGTGTGAGTAAGAGCAGCATCAAGCATATCATAGGGATGTCCATTGAAAATATCGTGCAATCTATCTTCCCACCTATCAAGAACACCAGAGCTCATATAGGCCGCGTTAGGACCATCAACCAGCTCATCCGTCCTCCTGCACCAAACTGCGTAGAGAGAAGCTATCGTGTCACTAAAGGTTTCACCATGCAAAACAACCTCATTAATTTGTTTTCTTCTACTGTTTTCTTACCATAAATTGCCCATATAGCTTTCTGTCTTTCTTCCGTCATAAGCAAGGTTCCTGTTTATAGTTATTGATGAAGAAGTCAGCTAGATTACACATTAAACAAGAAAAATGTGAGTTATCATGTTTCATCAAATCCAAGTGATAGAATACCTAGATAGAAGGTCTTGGCATACTCGGCGCAGATATTTCTGCACATTTCATAGGCGTCATTGAGAAAACTGGAATGAAACTGTCGCTTAGGCTTGGTACAAGGACTAATGATTTGAGACTGCCTGTGAACAACCTCTTGTACATGTAAATCCGTTAGAGGAAATCCTTGCTGCGATAATTGTTGTCTTCCTTGTTTGGGTTTGGGAGCCAAGGTTATTTCTGACCTCGTAACACTGAATCTTCTTCCACAACAACCTGCTTTCTTATTGCTCACGCTCATGGAACAAGGCTTTACTGTCACCGAAGAAAATGATAAACTCATCACCATTTTTCTATTCTCAAGCTACCACCTTGTACTTGGGATCCTGCTGCTATATAAGTCAGTGTGAAGGAGCCTATCATCAACTATGTAATTATCTTCTCTTTCTATATAAACTATTGTTATTGTATAATAGGGTGTAAACACCAACCATTTGAATGTGGCAATTTGGTGTAATATAGAATATTCTTATAAGATTGATGCTTCATATTGCATTTCATTTTGACATCTGGCCAACGAGTGAAACAACGGAATAATAAAGTTAGTGACCTAGTTTATGCATTAAACAAAGTTGTAGAATATTTGTTTTATTTATGCTTCACATAGTTTGGTTAGAGCAAGAACGGGGCTTTCAAAGATGCTGCTTTTTGTCTTTTAAAAGGCACAGTATCTGTGTCTTCTAGTTAAGTTGATTGTAAAGAATCTTGGTCACCCGTGATGCCTTCTTTCCATGCATTATCCGTTTCCTGGGCTTTGGGCTTTGGGCTTTATTGCCTTATCTTTAGAAGAACCTGCCGTTTGTATGGCTTGGGATACTCTTCCATTATTTTACGATATAAATGTATATAATTCTTTATTTAACAATTTATTAGAGAGATGTTTTGTAGAATTATTTGTCATTAATGGGTCTTCATCTTTCGAGGGGAGATTCCATACATGGACCTGACTATAACAGGTCCACTCATACTCACTAGAAAGATTCAATATCAAATGAGACATTAATCAAACTCAGAGATTGATAGCACCTTCAACCTAAATGTTAAACTTTTTCATTTGTATTCAATGTCAATGTCAAAGTTACACTCACACTTACATTTCTAATAATTATGTCTAGTAGTTAAACAAGTAATCACATATATAATTCTATTTGAAAAACTAGTTATAATCGAAAACTAACTAAAATTAAAAATCTAATTCAGAGCTGAAAATTAATAATTGATAGTTAAAAGTTGTTAACTTAATCTATTGAACTATTAAGAAAAAGATTGAGTAATTATTTGGTGTTATAAATGACAAAAATGAGTTTGGTATGTGACACTTTTCTTTTTATCCTAAACAAATGTATTTGAAATAAATAAAAAAATTGTGAAAATAAAGAATAAGATGCTTATATGTCATCTTCTAATCAAAACTCACAAAGAGAAGTTGCAAGATAAAATATTCATGAGCATTAATCATTATAATATCTTGTTTTACTTTTTGTTTTTGTTTTTTAGTTCGTATTAGACTTTAGTCTTTAAAAGATTGAGTACTTAACAATTATTAGAGGAAAATATCATATATAATAAAGCTTAAATCAACATTAAAGAAAAATGTTGAAGATTACATGATATCTTTCAAACTCAATATCAAGTATTATGGTCAAAACATAGATAATAAGGTAAATTCATGTCTTATATCAAATGTAGAAAATGAGGTACGATTTTATCTCAAAATATTTGTTATCAGACACCTCTTCAAATCCATTTATATTCATCTTAAGATGAAGATGATTTGTCATATATAACGACTTTCTAAGTAGATGCAATAAAATATCTCAGTATTTCTCTTTTAAATTATAAAACCATATTCTTGCAACAATAAAAAGACTTAAACAAGATTTAGTTGTATTACTTGAGAATAAATGATGCCTTTGATTGACTAATGAATCTTATATACAACTCACATTAGACAAAATTCAGTAAAATACATAACATAGATACAACTATAAAAGTATTTGATCTTGTGAAAGATTAGTGTAAATACTTCTACTTTTAAAAATAAATTATTTGTGTGTTAAAAACTTTGAGTATTTGTCATAAATATAAAGTTTCTCTCTTTAAAATTTATATCTTAAAAGTTAGGTCTCAATTAACTAATCACAATGTTAATTTATATAGTAAAATTTAAATTATAGTATATATTATTTTCTAATTCCTCTTGAATTATAATATGTATTAGTTTTCAAAAAGAGATCAACTCCAACAAATATTACTTTCATCTACCTATATCTTAAGATATCTTTTACCTTGTAGCTTTTATCAAATCCTCAACCATAAATTATCTAAGAAATCTTTCAATATTTAATCATTAACTTAAAAAAAAAATTATATTTCAAACTAAAGTATAAAGAAAAACTCATATATTAAACCATTTATTTTTTGCTTAAAGTTTGAGAAATCGTTCACCTCTAGAAGCAGCCTTCGAAGATTCTCGTCACGTTTTTTTTTCTTTTATTAATAAAATATATTAGAATTTTATCTTATATCATTTCATTAGAGTTTAATATTCAATTTTATTACAAATTAAAAGTAGAAGATCCAAAAAAACTAAGTACGTACGTTGATTTTATTCTTTCTTTTTCTTTGTCTTTCCAATATCCCATTGAATAAAATATTATCATTATTCTATCACACTAGGTTTTAATATTATGGAAAGAAAATTTTTATTAGACTCTCATTTGTTTTTATATTCTGCAATTTTTTGAATATATTTTTATTTTTAATATTGTATAAATTAATTTTCGAAATAAAAAATAAAAGAAATATTCCATAAACAACTTTCATAAACTCGTTTTTAATGAAATATCAAGTGTGCTCATCCATCTTCTCAACTCAGCAAAGTAATTGAATTTTGAATTATATATATTTTACAGTAATTCGTGGAAAATCATTGCGTATATATATTGTCTGCCATTCAAATTTAATAATGGTCAGTGCGTTTTCATTTGTTAATCTTTATTATATTAAAACTATTATTTTAGAATGTTAATGCGGAAACATTAGTTGGAACTTTAATTTTTTTAATCCACAGAATAATATTTCAGATTCATTATAAAATATTAAATTATAAACCCAATTTTACAGCGAACCAATAATGACATTACAAATTATGCCATTTTCTTCCTTTTTTTTCTCCTCAAAATTCTTGATCTTTCATTTTTATAGAAACAAGTGTTAAGTCTTTGCCTTTATAGAAGTTGGTTAAAAATAATATTACAATTTAGTAAAATTATTTTATAAAATATTTAAAAGAAGAAAAATCTTAGAGTGAAAACTAAATAATTGAGTTTATTATCAAATTTAAAAAATAATTAAAACATTTAAAATTAATTTATGTATAATTTGAATTAATAAAAAAATGCAGGTGGATATTTTTAGACAAAATTGTAAAATGCAGCAGTAACCTCTTATTATTATATATTGACACGTCATCATTTTATCATGAGATATTGACATCTCGCCTTTTATAATCGGGGTCTGACAATCAATGCGATGATAATGTAATAAATATGGAAAACTTTTATTTAACACTCCACACAGGAAACAACAAACACTTACCAGCTCCTTTTTATAATATAATAATATTTTAAATTAAATAAATAAATAAAAATTCACGGTATATCGTACTAATATATCAGGTTCCAATAAATATATAAGCTACTCTACCACGCGCAAATAAATATTACAGGAAGCAACACTCACACAACTAAATTTTTTTTTTTTTTTATCAGCTAACTTTTTTTTTTATCGAATAAAAGGGGATACTTCAGGGGTATCCCAATCCATATACAGTAACTAGTAGTGGACTTCCTACATCATCCATAAAAGAAGCTCTCCTTTATGGTTGCAGCAGAACAACCTTAAAGAGAGAAAACCATATCCAAACATATAACCGTCAGGTTACCTCAAAGCAACACTCAACTATACCGAATCTTCCAGAACCCAAGCCACATACTTTCACTTCGCCACGCGACTACCCACACATCTAAACATTAGTTTACATGCTAATTTTATTGAACTATTAATCTATGAAAGGTATAAAGGTCACAAATAAATTAAATTTATATAACTTTATTATTATAATGTGATGTTAAATGTATGTTTTTGATGTGGTCTTTTTCTATTTGTATTAATATAAAAACATAAAAGATTATGAGGCCATCTCACAACTTTTTCGCCACAGACATGAGGAACCTTATAAAAAGTTTGTTACAATTATTCTAATAAAATTTCTCTAACATGATATGAATAATATCTTCCAACTTATCTGTTAGCAATCATACATTACTTTTTTTTAAAAAAAATATTACTTTAACAACGGAATAAAAGATAAATTTATAATTTAACAGTAGTATACTTTTAAAATTTCTTCATTTCTTCAAGTAAAATTGATATTTCAACAAAACAAATTGTAATCTATCATCTAACATATTTGCACTGTTTTTTTAATTAATAATTAATTGCTTTTGTAAGATCGTATCTTACCCACTACAGAATTCTATATTTAAGGTTAGTCGGAATGATAAAATGTTGGTTGTTTTAGGAAGTGGATTTCTAGAAATACTTAATCCTAGACTTTCCAAATCGACCATGAATATTATTCGTGGGAACTCTCATGATTTGGGCTGTTTGCGCAATGATAAAAGAAAAATATACATTCACAACCTTCTCAAATATACAATATCCTCTTTTTTACAAAAAAAAAATATTTTTTTATGAAATAACAAAAATATCCTTTTTTATATTATTAAATAAAAATTATATATTTTTTATATGATTAAATAAAAGTTGTATACTGTTAGATTAGGTTGGAAATGTATGATTCCTATGCTAAAAATAAGGGTATTGATAATTAGGTAAAAGAAACATTTTAGGTATTTTATTGAGTGTTGTCACGGTCTCCAAGAAACTTTTCTCTAAAATAATTGTACCAAACCTTGTTCACTTAAATTATTTGGTCCTGTGATCCAACACATTTTCAATTGAATTGAAGCATGTCTAAAAGATGTCTAAAAGGATGATATTTTGATACCTACTCCACTTCCCACAACAAAAATATTAATATTTATAAAAAAAATAAAAAATTATAATGAAAATATAAGAAAAATACAAATAATTTTTAAAATTAAAAGTAATTAAATATTAATATTTATTGGGGTATAGATTTAAAAAAACATTTTCCATGGTTAAAATGTATAAATGAAGGTTAGAGGAGTGAAGAGGAGAGAAGAGGAGAGAGAGATGGAAAAGATAGAGAGAGAGGTGGAAGAGGAAGAAGAAGCAGAAGCCTCAGTGGAGATATGGAAGTACATATTTGGATTTGTGGAAATGGCAGTGGTGAAATGTGCGATAGAGCTTGGGATAGCTGAAGCCATAGAAAAGCATGGAAGGCCGATGACACTGTCGGAGATATCATCAGCTATAGGCTGTGATCCTTCTCTTCTCAAGCGCATAATGAGGTTCCTGGTGCGCAGAAAGATATTCAAACCCGTCACCAATGGCTATTCACAGACACCTCTCTCTCGCCGTTTCATCAGAGAAGGCAAACAGAGCATGGCCGCTTTACTTCTGCTCGAGAGCAGTCCTGTGATGCTCGCGCCATGGCACAGTCTAAGCGCTCGCGTCATGGCCAACGGCCGTCCATCATTTCAGAACACTCACGGCGAAGACGTGTGGCGCTTTGCCGCCGCAAATCTGGAGCACAGCAACCTCATCAACGAAGGGATGGCATGCGATACTAAGCTTGTTATTCCTGTGATCATCCGAAGCTGTAGCGAGGCGTTTGATGGCGTGGAGTCCGTGGTGGACGTGGGTGGGGGCAACGGCAGCGCCATGCGCATCCTCCTTGAAGCTCTCCCTTCCATTCGAGCCATGAATTTCGATCTTCCCCACGTGATTGCCCAGGCCCCTCCCTGCGACGGCCTCCAACACGTGGCAGGCAACATGTTCGAGAGTGTTCCTGAAGCCGACGCTGTTTTTCTCAAGGTACGTTACTCTTTAGGTTATGTTATGTATTATGGCAATTAATATATAATATAATATAATAGAAAGAAATGCAGTGGGTTTTGCACGACTGGTCGGACGAAGAGTGCATCGAAATCTTGAAGAAGTGCAGGGAAGGAGTGTCGAAGGAGAAGGGGAGGGTGGTGATCGTGGAGGCGGTGATTGAAGAAGAAGAAGAAGGTAGCAAGCTGGCTGACGTAGGAGTTGTTCTTGACATGGTTATGATGGCTCACACTAACTTTGGGAAAGAGCGGACTCTGAAAGAGTGGGAATATGTTATCAAAACGGCAGGGTTTAGCTCATTCACCGTCAAACCAATTCACGCTGTGCAGTCTGTTATTTTGGCTTTCTACTGATCCTCTTTCCCAACCAATCAAACAAAACTCCTTTATTATATAAATAAATAAATAAATAAAACACATCCTATCTATGCATTATTATGTCTTCTTCTATTCTTAGCCCTCATCTCTCTTTACTTTATCTCATCTTATTATTCATCTTCTTCGATAATAAATACTCATTTTTATTTATGTATGGATTTACTCTATTTTATCTCTTCTTATTATTCACCTTCTTTCATAATAAATAGATTTTTCACAATTTATACATGTACTTATATACGTAATAAAACCCTTTTACACAAGATCGGTATAATTTTAATCTAAATGTTCTCTTGGTTAACTTTATTTTGGGCTATTCAAATTTTAAAAACGTATTATCATTTAAAATAGAATAGATGTATTCAAAACTGTGACTTCGCTATCAATCTTTAAAAGGATTTTTCAAAATCAAAACTTTTAAGATGTATGGAATATTTTTTTTAAACTAAGGGTAATAAAATTAAGCTAAATAGAGAAATTTAAACAACAAGTAAAGGAATGGATTTTTTTAAAAAGAGTAAATAACAAGATACTTAAATACAGAAAAATGATAACCAAGAAACGTAGAAGTCAAAAGCTACTAAATAGCAGAAACGCAGATATAAAATTTGTCATAATTTATAATATTAGTAATTTATATAAACTGTCAATTTATCTATTAATTATTATAATAATTTCAATATATATATATACTTATTGTCATCTATAATTCCTTTATGAACCAATAACCTTATATGTATAGGTAGCAAGTATGTTCATACTAAAAAGCCGTATAAAAAACGTAATAATGATAAATTATCAAAAATTTAAAATCGATATGCATTGATAAATATATATTTTACCTAACTTTGTAGTTTATTTTTCTCATCAAAGAACACAATGTTTATTAGTAAAATGTACCAATTTTTTTTTTAATATTTGAGAGAAAAATTAAGAAAGAAGAATAATTTTTTCTTTAATTACATGATTGTGTGTTGTTAATTTTATTCTCTTTTCATATTTTATTTTAGTTATAAATTATTATATTGTTATTGTGACACCTAACCTCATCCTTATCAAATACCAATTTATTTTATTCATTTTAAAACACTTTTTTGTCTAGATAGAATAAGTTTATTACACAAGTGAGTAAAACATACATATATTGTGTTCATCCAATTTAATATAATTATCCAATTATTATTAATAGTCTCACATATAGTGACTAATTTAAATACAATTTATTTTCTTAACTCTTCGAGAAACACATTTTAAAGTCAAAATCTTAATGTAACTGAGTTTCAAATAGACAATATATGTATAATATTTTTCTGGACTCTGTTATTTGAGGGGAAGATACAAGATCACTATAAGAGAAAAAGTATTTATATAAGTTAATAGATAAATAGTATAACAAATGTTATAATTTATGGGTTATGTTCTCATGCAAACAAGCAACCAGCTCCTCCTTTAGATAAAAAAAAGCTGCTTATAGGTAAATTCCAGAAGAGAAAAAATAAGGAGAAAAAAAGTTTTTGAATTTGTTTTGACACTTGGCACCAAAAGAAAGTTTTTGAATTTTGATTGTATGACATCGCATTGTACATTCAACATCTCATCACATGTCTAAAAAATGGTATACAATATCCTCTAATTTCTTTTACACTCACCCGCAATGATTTATCTCCCTTCCTCCTAAATTTAGTAAACCTCTATATCTATCTAGAATTTAAATTCTTATAAAATCTCAAGCTTTTTCGTAGAATAAAATGTATGCCTCACAGCGAAGAACTTCATCAAGGGAAACTTCACGCACATATGCATCACTTGCCTGATACCATGTGGAAGTGGAACCCTCATTCTCTTTCCCACTGTTCCTGTGCCCCCCTCTCACATAGGCAACATAGTGACCTCCTCTCATTGTTCCCGAATGCTCCACTAAACCAACCAATTGGTATTCATACTTCTCTTCAATTATGCACCTGCTTTAATAGAATTGGGAGTGAATTACAAGCCAGAACATTAGTATAAAGTACTAAACAAAACAAAAAACTAGACTTCCAATCAAAACTGCATTTACAAATCCAAACTGTTAGCAATTGAAATTATGCGAAATTGTCTCCAAAATATTTCCTTGTGCTAAAATTCAAAAGACAATTCACAGATAATGCTAATTTTCAAAGTATAGAACACTAGGGTGCAATACATATGCACCCCTTCTTAAAATAGTTTAAAAGCCTTACAATTTTCATATGATAATGACCATTGCAGAAAATATGCTTAAAGAGGGATTAAACTGCATACGGGCAAAGGACATAAAAAACATAGACGTCTGGCTACCACGATAGTGAAGGAGCTCACCAACAACAACCAATGTTGATGGACAACATCAACCACCACGATGAGGTAGAGCAGCTACTTACAACCAAGACAACAGTAGGGTTTTGGGTAGAAGGAGGATACTTGCTTTCAATGGAAGAAAGGGTTCTGTTGTGCTTCAAAATATTTTAAATGATTTCAATTTCTAAATAATTGTTTAATATGTATAGTATTATTTTATATGAGTGTATAATGTGTCTAGTCAATAGTAGAAGTTGGCTTGGCTCACTCTCTTGGCCAGTGTCCAAGAGGTATATAAGTTTCTAAGTGACTAGTCAAGAGAAGGTGTTGGCTTGGATCACTCTCTAGCCAGTGTCCAAGAGGTCTCTGAGCCGAAAATAAATTAGTTTTTAATTGCGACAGGTAAAGGGGATTTGAGACATGCTCAAGGCAGGTCGAAGAAGTGCCAGTGCTGAATAGTATCCAACACGCTGATATGCCATTCTCAAGGGGTAGAATTGCGCACTTATTAATTGTTCAAACTTCAAACAAGATCTAGAAAAGTAACAAATTACCTGGGATCAATATATGGTCTAATATCCATTTTTTCTCTGAAATTGACATGGCCATTTAATTTACTTAAGCGACCACGGGCATCTTGGCTGAATCTCTTCAAATGAATCGTCAAGACAGGCGGAGCTTTATATATGAGGACCCTCTTGGTTGCATCCCTCTTCACTTTCACACTGTTGGAGTCAGCATCCTCCGACTCATTGTTATCATTATCTATCATCGGAGAATTTCTTTGGACATTTTCTGCAGTACACGAATCAGCATCTAAATTACTGCAGCTTTCTTCATCGCAAACATTATGAAACCTTGACGACTGTAACTCATCATTATGAGTACCTTCCATTTCGAATGCCCCACTGTCCCTTTCATTAAGGGCTAAACTAAGCTCATCCCTTTGACCATTTTCAAGCTTTGTGTCATGTTTATCCCGTGAGACTAAACTTTCTATGTTTTGGTGATTTTTTATGCTACCATTTCCATTGGTTCTGACATTAACAGAACAAGAATTAACTGCATGCCGTGGTTCATCATGAATACCAGACTCGTTTCCATCAGATACAGCTCTTGCCTGCTTTTCTTTTTCCATCTTTTGACGGAGAACTTTTGAACAATTCTCACAATGCCAAGCATTTTCATCCGAGAGAAGCTCAGGTTTTATAAAATGTGCCAAGCAACTCTCTACAGAGACAGGAGAATCTGTGTCATCTACTTCATCTGGATCGGACTCACTATTACTTCCAATGATAAAACTAGCTTCCATGCCCTCACTACATGAAGATGGTCTGGGAGCAGGCCCAGCAACAACTTCAGGCTCGTTGAATAAGTCACCAAAGCCATCAAACTCCAATTCTTCTGGACGACCACCCAAAACTGACGAGGAGGCCTCGCCATCTCCTCCTATGAGCTCAGCAGCCGAGGAACTTTCTTCTTTGTATGGAAGTAACAGCACTTCTGAATCTTGAACTTGTAATGGAACCTCATCTTCCCATCCATTTGCTGAAGAAAATTCGGGTCTTAGGTTCTGATCATCCTTAGGGAAACAAACAGGACCATTGGACTCACTGCTGGGCTGTCCACGGAATTCGTTTGAACATTCATCTTTGCTCTCAGTATCCTGTACCACTGGAGCATCCTCCTTTTGGGAAATAAAATCACACTCATGTATCATTGTTCCAGCTTCCACATAATCCAACCATGAAAAATCTTCTGATGTTTTCATTGCACCATTTTCAAGAACTTGCTTACGTTGAGGCTCTCCAGCAATAACCAAATTAGATGAAGACAACTCCTCTTTATTAGCCACGCTGTTTATTTGTTCAGAACCTAACAATGTCGAATAACCAGAAGAAGTTCCCATCTCTCCGGCAGCTGACTGATCAGGGCAATATGATTGGTGGCTGGTTAATTGGCTTGATAGAGTTTGAACAGGTGAGGGATCAGTATCCCTGTTAACTTTTACTCGAGTTTTTCCTCCTTTTTTTGCTGGAAGTTTACCTTTCTTGGTTCGAGGTACTTGTTGGGCCTTCCGAAGAGGAGGCTTCTTAGTTGGAACAGAAAGTGAAAGATCTAAAAAAGGTTCATACACTGTTGAGAAATGCCCACATTCTATGCAGCATACAGTACTTGATATCTGACCCCCAAATAAAGCATCAACTAACGTATTGGAAGAGGTCCCATCTCTCTTTGGAAAACCATTCTGCTTTCTTCCAGCCAGTTCTTCAGTACTTAAACCATCGAGTAAACAACGGAGCAATTCATGACTGTCATGCTGCTGATATCCTCGAAATTGGGGAGACTTAGAACAGACACAGCCAAAAAAGGATCTAGGATTTATAACATTTTTCAATCCTGATACAGGGTTTGTTTCAGTGAAAAGCTTCTTCAAGGAACTAATAAGTGGCCCGACTGGAGCATCTAACTTTAGAAAGTCGTCCCGCAATCTATTCATGGCCAGCAGATTTTGCATGACTGAATTGAAGAAGCAAGTATTCCCCAGATTAACCATACCTCTAACTACATAACCACCTTGTACAGTCGAATCATTTGTGAACAGAGCTCTTGACTTAATATCCGAAGTAATACTGCCATCCCCAGCGGAAACGTCTTCAATATCCACTGAAGATTTTTCTTGTGATCGTCCTTTCAACAATTTCACAACATCAGAAAGAAGATGACTCGATTCATCAGTTTTTTCAATATTATCAACTTGAATAAGCATGCTGCAAGGAAAACACCAACACAGTTGAGGCTTATCAAAATGAACCACCAAGTGGTGACGGTTTTTCCTCGCATGCCCTACGACATGGCAGTGAGGGGTTATTGGTAGCCCCACGCCTCCACAGGTATACTGACCACACTCCAAACAAACCCATATAGACTTTGTCTCAGATTTTGAATCTAGTGATGCACCACCTTTCTTCTTCCCATGTTTACCTTTTCCTTTACCACTCCTTCTATCAGTGGCACCTTCTATACAATCTTCACACCTTACGGATCCACAAGACTCAACCTTGGTGGACAATCTGCTTAAATTAACACCTTTAACGAGATGAGGGCAAAGTTTTGTCTCTTTTGGAATCAACACGCCCTCATCAACAGACTCGACGGTCGGGTTGGTTGATTCAATAACCTTTTTTGGCAAATGGGTAGCAACCACCTTCTCCTTGGCAGAACCACGACTCTTCTTTCTGACTTTCTTGCCCATCAGTTCCTGTAATCGAACACAAACCAATAAGCTCGGGAAGCATACAACAGAGAGGAAAACAGATATCCAGTCCCTATTATATTAAAAAACAACATATGATACCCGTTGTTCACATGCAATACATCCGGTGGAATAAAAATAGAGAATTTCAAGTGTGCTAGATACGCGAAAGACAGCAAAGTAATGTAATGCAAATGTTTAGGTTTCGGAGTATGCAAAACACCGAAAGAATTCAATTGAAGATCAGAGGGATGAAGGGCGGATTCAGATATAAGTGAAATAAATTTACCAAGATATATAGAGAAACAGATTGGGATACATTGATAAATGAATGAGAAGGCGAGTGGAATAATGCAGAGATGCAGAAGTTGGAAGCATCAGATCGAAATTATGGGAGGATAAAGATAGTGTGATAGAAAGAAAATATGAATCGATGAATCGTAAAAAAAAAAAATAATAGTAGAAAGGAAGTACCTGCGAGTGAGTGGAAGCGAGTCGAAAAGGGGTGGAAGCTTGAGTGAAGGCGAGTGAGTTAGTGAGAATACAGAAAGAGAGAGAAATTGAATAAGAGATAGAAATGAATGAAGAAGATGAAGAAGAAGAAGAAGAAGAAGAAGAAGAAGATGATGAAGAAGAAGAAGAAGTGTAACTGCGTGGTCTGTGCTGTGAGAATGCCTCTGACGAGAGACGTACAACGTTTGGTTTGGTTCGGTTCCAGTCCTGAGAGGGTCACTACCCGATCCGCCCCTCTTTTGAGAAGACAACACCAAACAAAATACCCTAATCTTAATCTATTTCACCCTTTCACTTTATTTCCTTTTCTGTTACTAAATTAAATCACTCTTTTATTTTCTTCAACTCTACTTACAAAAATTAAAGGAATTGCAAATAAATTTATCACTTATTAATAATTTTTTTTAGGTACAATATCAAATTTCGTTTTAAATAAAATAGAAAAAAGAATTGCCAATTTTTATATAATAAATACAGTAATGTTAAACTTTTTATGAACTTTGTTAATGCTATCATTAAATACCTAGTTGTCCGTTATTATGTGTGCATAATATAAACATGGACTTTTTGTTGTTTCAAAATAAAATCATTTTTTTAAAAAAACAAATATTATTATATTGCATTATTTTTAAACATTTGTTGATCATTTAATCGATATTAGAAAAATGTTAGAAAAATAAAAATAAAGGTGAAGATATGAGAAATATCATTATGTATTTTCGTTTATAATCGTGTTTACAGGCTTTGAGATCGTGAGTTGTTTTATTAGTGGATAAGAGAATTGTTTCAAGGAATCTGGTGGTAATTGTTCCTATATTCATATGAAATATGTGTTTTTGTGGTAGTTAAAAGGTGTTTGTCACCTCTCAAGCTCAAGGAGTTTGTCCGAATTGGAGGGTAGATTAAGAGGTTTATAATATTTCATTCTTTTATTTGCCCTCTTATTGTTCCCTTGTGTTTGATTTTTTTTTTTATTAATGGGGATTTTGTAGAGTAACATGTATATTAATTATTTTCGTAAAAAGGAATGTCCATGATGAAGATTTTGATAGAGGTGATAAAATTACTACTAAAGTGATTGAAGAGCATAAGAATACGAAAAACAAATTACAAAGAAAGTTGAACATTTTTTTTTAATATTTTTTTTTAATTGTTTGGGTGATGATAATGGTTGCATCGTTGGGCTCTATTCAAAAATGCAATTTTAATGCTCTTTGTCCTTAAGATTGGAATATCAAAGTGTTTGTCCCTAAGATTGGAATATCAAAGGGCTCGGGTGACTGTATGCATCCCTTAACTGAATTTTTATTACCATCAATGACCATCATGAGTAAAACAGTATAATCAATGAGTCTTAAATGAAGAACGACTATTTATGCAATAATGAATAGTAGTTATGTGGCTGATCCAAAGGTCTAATCAGATGATACCACCTGAATAATCTATAAGTATTCACTTTTCAGGAAGTATTATATATATTATCTCATACTTTAACTCTTGAACAGTTAAGAAATTATAATCTTTGTCCTCCTACTGACTTAAGTATGAGAGACTCTTCTGTAGGTGAACCTCCCTCTCTCATCGGAGACCAACTAAAAGCTCATTCTCCAATAAATACGGTTCTCGAGGAAAACTTTTGTTGTAAAATAAGAACATTATTATAGTGATTTTGGAAAATGAAAAACTTTGACTCATAAGACAAAACAAAAATGGTGTTCATGATTATTTGCATTCACAAATTAACAAAATAATAATATGATATTCTAGTTCATTTTGACTATGCATGATGTTATTGTTAACTGTGTAACTTATAAAGTCTATATAAATTGAGGTAATTTGTGATGCATCAATAACCCACTTAGATATGAATTGTAAACTGAAAAAAAAGTATAAAGTAAAAGAATTGATGTCCATACCCGTTTACTAAAGTTGATAATTATGCATAAATCATTTCCTTAAAGGATCAACTTCGATTTATCACATTATCAAAATTTAAATCTTCATTTTTCAAATAATCCTCATTTGAGTTCTCACTTGAATCACTCTATTCATGCACACCACCTACCTCAACTTGGTCACCTATCTCAACACCATGATCACCCTTTGCATGAATATCACATTGACCCACCTCAACTTGGTCACATTTCCAACACTTTTATCACTATTTCCATGCATATCACCTTGTCTCACCTTAACTTGGACTATTTTGAACACCATCACCACCTTTTTCATGCACATCAACAACACCGCAACTTGGTTGCAATACAACTTCCTCTTTTACTGTTGTAGTTTCAGTCACAATGAGTTAAATATCCACCCCCATCAACTTCACAAATGCATCATTGCAACACAAATAACATATCCAACACCATTATTAACCAAATGCAAATTTGCATTAGATATATTAATTGGAACATTAGCTGAAAAATGTTCCACATAGTTATGAATGTCGATTCTATTGCATTATCAGTCAATTATAGGACATGTACATCGTCACTGAACTTCTTAAACTCATATTTGAGGTTAGCAGAACTTCCTTTCCACAAAAGGCTAAACTCATTATATTGATAGCAAAATCTTTAATAATATTTATTATTTCAAAATAAACCATTCATCCTTATCATAATTATGCATTTCATCTATCTTTGTATCCTTTTATATCAAATGAGGTTCTTTGATAAACTCTCTTATGATTGATTTCAAGTGGGAAAAACATTTTACAACCACGAAATATAATCAAACCAATAAATTATCATTTGTTTTTTTTTCTAAAAAAAAAACTCTCCATAACATAAAATAGTCAACAATGTAATAAGTTATTGAATCACACTAATTTTTTCAAGAAAGGAAATCTTATTTCTAATTTTTATTTGACTTATTTCACATCACAACTTATTAAGTTAAAACATCTACTCTTTACAAGCATTTGAACATACCAACTTAAATCTAAAGACACGATAAATGAAATGGAAACACAACAACAAAAATAACTTAAGAGTTGATTATTTACCTCAATGTAAAAGGAGATTACTCTTTTAACCTCTTATGTCTTTAACTTCAAAAAATATCCAATGTTATTCTTTCGAAAAATAAGTTGACTATTATAAGGTTCTACACTTTTTTTTCTTCCACCATTATTATGTCTTGCTATTGCATTTTCGATAAAAAAAATAAAAAAATATTAGTAAGAGATCAGAAGTGTCCTCTCCAGATTGAGATTTTGTTATGTTTATAGAAAGATAATCTTGAATGTCTTGGACGAAAGGAGATACATGAAATTTAGGAAAGGAGATGCCCTTTTTTCATGATCTATTGAGTTATTTTGATAAAAAAAACTTTCCAAAATTCCCACCAATCTGTTATAATGCGGAGTTGGGTTATTCTTCCCGTCCCACCTTGGTCCCGTTGGCATGTCTGTCATGTCCTAATACGAATTCGCTTTTGGATATATTGGATCGGTTAAAGGACGATCTGTTCATGATCATATAACGGTACAAAAAATATATAATTATAAATGTAAATATAATAAATATATAATTATAATTATATAAATCTAAATTAAAATCACATTTATTGGAGATTTTCAAAATAAAAATATTAATGTTTTATAGATTAGATACTTCATTGGTAAATATCGGTAAACATCCTAGGATATTCGATACAAATTCAAGGATCGATCATAGGTCCGACGGTTCCAGGGTTTCCAGCAAATTAGAATGCAGTGTCTACAAATCATATTCATCGTGTTTTTATGATAATCAATAAATAGCATTAAATGACAACACCCAAAACTTCAATGACAACCAACTAAAATATTAGCAATGTCTATATCAACAACCCAACTAAAAACTAGACGAAAAACAGCAATAAAATTCAAAATCAAAATGGGTCTAGACTTAGACTTACTACCTACGATGTTTAGTTCAAGCAACAAACATCTCTGACCTATAAAACCACAAATCAAAATCAAACTCGAAACAGAAGTTAAGCCCAATATTGTGACAAGATCAAGCATCTAATAGTCCAAGCCAAATTTGTTTTACCCTTATTCACTGACTGGGGGACCTATCACGGGCTCGTTCCCTAACATCACGGTCCGGACTTGGACTTCTGCTCCGAACTGGAGCCTTTGCAGGACTCCTCGAGCCCCCATTATAAGGTGGACTGCGTGAGTATGACCTCTCCCTACTATGCTGCGAATATGATCTTTCTCGACTGAACTTTCTATCCTCAGGGGAGGCAGATCTGCAAAACAGGCCATGCATCAAACAAGTGCAAAAGTGACTTTACATCCATTAGTCTGTACATGCCACTTACCTAGAATACTCCGTTCGTTTAGGAGGGGAATAATAGTCACGACTGCGAGAACGAGATCTATGGCGTGGTGGTGGAGATCGAGAGTAGCGGGGTGAACGAGAGTAACGAGGAGGAGACCTCCTTCGATCATTAAATCGACCCCTGCGAAGAGAAAAAAAAAAGGCAATCAGTACTTCACCAGACCTATTAGCTGCAATATGCTGAAACTGAAAAGTAGGCAGAAGAAAAATGAAGCTTGATACTGTTTTAGTAGATAATAACTCAAAGAACCATTAGGTACAGCAAAAAAATTATACTCAGAAATTATGATTCCAGACAACCGTGAATCTTAGGAGTCAAGAATCCTGTTACAATTGATTCTTAAAAATGACTAAAATATGTTCAGTCGATACAAAATATTATTGTGAATATTCACACAAAAAATCTTGAAATGAGCGTAGTATGTTATATTTTCTAAAACTTGTAATTTGTTTCCACATTAATTACAGGGAAACAGCAAACAGCAAATTTATTTACTTCAAGATCCTAAAGGGAAAGGGTAAGAATGCAAAGATTATTAGCTGAACATGTGAGGGAAAGGGCAGCAGCACCAACGAATTTGCAATATTTCCGATACAACAGATTTCAGATGGGCATTTCATTCAGATGTTGACTTTAAACTAGTATTTAACAAATTAAAAGAGCCTCATGAAGCTTCATCATAAATATAAACATGAGGTCTACATGCTGACAGAACCTAATCAGAATTGGGATAAGCTATGATCGATTAAAGACGTAATTCAGTCAACGAAATTGAGAAGTAGCAACAAAAGTAGGTAAAGAGGAAAGTTGTTGCACCTTCTCTCTCTTGTCCTCATCTCAGTTGGCTTCTTTCTATTCTCCTCAGCAAAGACAACAGTGAGCTCCCGACCAAGCAGAACTTGACCATCCATATGATATTTAGCATCGGCTGCATCAGCAGGATCGACGTATTGAACAAAACCAAATCCACGAGGTTCTCTGCACACAGAAGGAAATGCGAAGGCATAATCATAACAGGTAATGGTCGGAATCCGATAGCAAACTGGTAATGAGAAGAGTGCCCAGTTTAGTGGGAAAATAGGCCCCAATGATATGGATAATAAAGCAGGCAAGCACTAGGCTGCTGACCTTTGTGTCAGTTTAAAGATGAGTGGAAAATCTTCAAGACTTGGAACATCTTCATAATGTAATGAAAGTGAAGTAGCTTGAAGTCTTGACTACCAATAACATCTTCTACTTACGTGATTGATGTCTTCAAAACTCTAAATCACTGCTAAACCTAAGAAGTGGCTATTACAATAGTAGCAGTCTCAAATAAAAGACCCTAATAAAAAGTGTGTATTGTTTTAAAGATGATAACGGATGCAGAATAGACAAGACGGAGGAGGAGAGAAAAGGGAAAAGTGACTCACCCAGTGTAGTAATCCTTAGGCAGGTAAATGTCCTTGAGAGGACCAAATTGACCAAAAGGTCTGCGAAGATCCTCGGGCCTGAAAATCAATGGTAGGTTGATTGGAACAAAGATTGGAACAAAGATTTGGTCGGAAATTAGAAAGAAAGAAGGAAGGTAAACATAGAAAACAAAGGGAAAGAGACGCGCCTGCAATCATGGCGAAGGTTACGAACAAGAAGGCTTGTAGGGAGATCTTGTTGTCGGGGACGAGGAGGGTAGCGGCCTCTAGGACTGGGACTCCTCCCTCCTCCTCTTCTGCTGTAACGCGGCGGCGAAGGACTATAGCTCCTTCCTCTCATGTCTCGTGTTTTCTCTTCTCTTTTCACTTCTCTTCTGCCTGCAACTGCAATTGCAATGAATCTCTTGGTAATCTTCTAGCACACAAAAACCCAAATACTTTTCATTCCTTTCCTTGCCCTCATAACCTCACAACATTTAACACCTCTGCTACGTGCCTCCGCCGCCCCGCCTCATAACTCATATCCCTTGCCTATTCCTAGGGTTTACCTATCATTCTCCTCTGGCCCAAGCTCTCTCCTCAGCCCAACCTTTTGGCCCGTTTCCCCCAACATTAATGCTTACCCAACATAAATTTTTGTATTCCAAAAATCACTTTTTATAAAAAAATAAAAATGTAGTTTATATTATAAATTGTATAATTTGAAAGTTTTTTCATATTGTATAATCTAATTTTTTTTTTCTGGATCAGATTAAATTCTGAATTATTTAATCCAAAATATATATATATTTTTTAAATTGTTTCTGAATTCTATAAATCTAGAAAATACTTGGGAATCCGAAAATAGTTTTCAGATTATGTAATATATTTTAAAAAAATTGTATTCTGGATTACATAATCTATCCTCTACCGAAACTTGTGAAATTTCGGTCTAATTTCTGCAATTTCATTCTGGGTCCGTATTGCGCTGAAAAAAATTCACACAAGCACTTTCGTATGTTGTTTGCACCCAGGCAAGGAGGCACGT
>Ga0123342_1000326_pt1 | contig 71814 bp, 24 predicted proteins | sample Turbeawhitnodule_FD_89960 | JGI IMG/M metagenome (GOLD analysis project Ga0123342, IMG submission 89960) | Root nodule microbial communities of legume samples collected from Mexico - Turtle bean Mexico white nodule | ecosystem: Host-associated > Plants > Roots > Nodule | place: Mexico: Nepantla... | reverse complement strand
TACCTCTCACCCACTTCATTGATGAGGTTTCAAACTTTCACATGGTCAATAGATTCCTGAGCCAAGTCAGGAATCTCATGCTTTCATCTGGCATGCATGCACAGCCACTGTGCTTCTTGATTCCAGCACAAAAGTAAGGGCATCATTGGAATTTCGTGGTGATGACTTGGCACTTGCACTGCACAGTGAAACTTTCTCTTCATCTTTCAGAAGAAACACAATTCACTCAACTTTCTCTTTCGCTGCACCCTCACCCGCAACAATGCATGGATCCAAACGGGGTGTTGTTGTGACTTTCGTCGTCGCCAACAGTGGCACCCCTGGATCCAAACAAAGCCTAAGAGCTTCAAACCTACCAAAAGCTTCAATAGTAGCTTAACATGCACCACAAAGTCCTGATAAAAATTTTAACTATATGACTAGGACTCTGAGATAACAAAGACTAATCTTAAAGCTAAAAGAGTCAAATGTGTAAACTTAAATTGAGACAGACCTACAAGTTCAAAATTTGACTCAAAGAGAAGAGTAAAATTGAACTTACTCTATAAGAGATTTTGATTGGGCAGTCTTGTAGTCTTCGCTGCCAAGAGTTTAATAGCAGACTCCGATCGTCAAATTGATGAGCGAGGAGGTCATAATCTTAGAGAGTAGGGTGAGGAAAGGAAAAAAGAAACTTCTAGAGAGATGGTGGTTCTTTTGAAATGAAATCTGAATAAATGATTTTTCTATTTATATGTTCTTTTCATTTTAATAATAAAATATTCAAGTATCATTTAAAATATACCACTTTTACTCTAAAGTAAATTTTTAGATCCTTATAGAAAAGGTACTATTCAGTAACTCTGACCTCTTCACATGGAGTCTAGTGGAAACGCTAGAGATTGATCCTAACTTCATATGTCACAAACTTACCATACTCCTACACGCAAAACCCATAACTCAAAAAGAATCTTGGGGAACCCAAAGATCTTTGGGCCAAAAATATACCCAACATATTGTGGGATATCAGTGTATTCCCCAAACATCTATGGTAGAAACACCTTTTTGATTGATTTATGGTGTATACATTATGATTTGCGTTGAATATAAGATAAAGTACTAATTTTCCTTAACTCAATATTTTATCCCTAATGTTCTTCAACTCAATAGGATTTTTTTTATAAGGTTTTAATAAGGTTTATTCTTTCAAAATAAAAGTTTCTTTTTACACATAACTGTTTACAATTATGCTTATTATTAATCTAATTAATTTATAATCTAACATAATTAATAGCTAAAACCTTGATAGATAATAATTTAACAACTAGTTTGTAAATTTTATTAATAATAAAAACTACTTTATATATAAAAAATTGTTTAGTTTATAAAATAGTATATAACTTACTTAATATAATAACTAATTTTTTTTCTCTAAAATTAGTTTTTATTTAAATATTTTCTTGTAGTATATAATATTATAAAAATTAATTAAAAATAGGCATAATTACTTTTTTTTCAACATTTTATGACTTTATTTAATTTAATCTCCGTATGTTTAAAAAATTCAAAATGTTCTCAATCTTGTTTAGAAACGATTTAATGTGATCCTTCATGCTAAATGTCTTCATTTTAATATCTTAGCGATTTAAAAAAAAAAAAGGTTTGAATCATCCTATTGAGTTATTTTTAAAAAAACGGGACCACCCTAAACTCTTAAAAACATTGGAATCAGATTGAATAGTAAAAGAAGTTGAAATCATATTGAACTTTCTAAACAAGATTGGTATCATTTTTTATTTATTTTTTAAATATAGAGATTAAATTGAATAAAGTTAGAAAATGTTGCAAGAAAAAGGGTAATTAATTATGCCTTAAAAATATTTATTTTATAATAATAATTATTTTGATAATTATTATAATATCAATTTTTATTATATATTTTACTTTTATTATCATAAAGAAAATTATTTATCTCTAAATTTAATTTTTATTAATAGTGAAATTTCGCGCCATTTTTCTCCATTTATTAAGTTAAATAACAATAATTAAAAAAAATACTAAGATAATTAAATAATAAACAATTTATCATTTAAAAAAATATTTTACTAAATTATTATTACTTAATTGAAGAAACTTGAGAAGATGAATAAAAATGTGAAAAATTAAAATCAAAGTAAAGTTTTTCAGTCATGTCATATGCATGATGTCAGTGTACTGATGTCGTAGTACAATAATATATTTTTTGGGATATATTTAGACTAGTCTTTCTAAAAGGACTTTTATAAGAAAAAGTATGAAAAATAAAATAAAACAAATTTCTTTATAAATAAAAATTAATATATATACACAAATTAAAATTATTTTTTAATTTTTATAAATTAAATTATACATAAACTAATTTTATAAAGAATTATTTTATTTTTTATTTATCTTTTTCCTCATAAAATTCATTGAAATGAAATTCAGTCTTATAGGTACATTTAATTTGTATTGATTTGAATGTTTTAAATTCCTTTTGTCAATATCAGAATGGAGAGGCACTTCAGTTCTTCGAAAAGTTCTTTCGAAAAGTTCTTACCCGATTTCTCGGATTAGTTAAAAGTCAGTTTCGTTACATCGAATATATATGTGAAAAATTATATTTTAAGATATATTTCACAATTTTATTTTAATAATTTAATTTTAAAAATGAAATATATAATTAAATTATTAATATAATTAATTGGTAAATGATTGTTTTCGGCTGTTAAAGTATAATATATATGCCAAATAATTACACTTCCGATGATATCATATTTCGTATCAGAGCATTATATAGAGTTTAATCTCTACACAGATTGAGACATTTCATTTTCCTAAACATATTTTAATTAAAAATAATGTTGTAATGTATGTATTTTCTTATCACAGGCCTAAAAAACTGCAAAATTTATTCCATGTTTGATATCCAATATCCGTCGACTCACTTATTTGACTTTAAAATTATAATAAAATCACAACCACCTCTAAAAAAAATTGAATTACTTACCAATAAAAAACCTATGTAAACATGTAACATTTATTTTGCAATGTTTGAAATCTAATACGTCGCACTTATTTATTGTGCAAAACAGATTTGAAGACACTTACAAGTTCACTTTAAAACTTTCCCTAGGAACAAATAATCCCCACACTTGCTTCATATCTTACAAAATCTAGTAATTTTTTATGTAAAAACTACGAAACAGAATTACAAAGTCACTACGTTTTCTTGATACATGTATAATACAATGGCAGTGCAATCAACAACAGAGAAAATGTGAATACCATATACTAGTTTCTCATAACTATCAAATATAGTTTCAGAGATTTAGTTCCCTATAAACTAGTGTTTTAGTTCCCTATAAACCACACACAACAACAAACAAATAATTTGGGGAATGAAATTTGTGAATGCTAGAAACTTATAATCAAAGATAATTAAATATATATTATGCTATGTTTTGGGATGTAAAGAAAAATAAACGTGCTTTGTCTTAATTAGGACGCAGCCTGTGAAATCCAAATTCAACGTTCCAAAAGCAATTAGAGTCACAACCGTTCCAAAAACGCTTTGGGACACTTGCTCCTAAAACCATTGGTGCATGCGTGTAGTATTGTGAAGGAAACAAATAAAGTTAGGAAGATGCTTAGAGCTAAATGGTATATAAAAGGGGCTAGTTTGGGTTTCTCAACATGACCATATAACCAATACCAACTTTAAGGAAATTAGGGTCTTTAGTGGCCTTTGCTTCTCTCACTCTTGCATTGGTCATAATATTTTTCAGTCTTCCTTTTCAAAGTTTCCTTCACTGTTAATAACAACTTTGCATAAGCACAAAATGAAAAAATTTCTCATTATTGGCAACTTCAATTGCAAAGTCGTGCAGCAACAACTTGATTTTCTCACAAACAATGTTTTCTTCCTCAAAATACATGTCAAGCGTACACTTTACTCAGAACTTTATGTTCACATGGCTACAATTTTCACTTTGGGTACAATAATCAAAATGTCACAGAGATTCATTTTGGCAATGAAGTTTGAATTCAAACTTATTTTGATTGATTGGGTGAATTTAGACTTTCAGGAAGTCTATTTAATAGAGTCTTATCTCCTATCCAATTCACACTGAACCACCCACGCTCATTTCCTATATTTCTTTAGCTTTGCATTGTGTTGGAACTCTTTAGGTGTATCAAGTTATCTTCAAAGGTAATTTTTGTCTAAAACTTTAATTAATTATAGTAGCAAGCACATGCTAATAAAGATTATGATATATCATACATTATATTTTAGCTCTGATAAATCGTTTTGTATTTTCTGTGGATGGATTTGTATGTATTATTATTGAAAATGGTGTTTTAAGTAGGAATCAATATGGTTGAAATTTGTTTATGTTTAACTAATACACAAAATCTTTATTTAAGTCTCATCAGTATATGCATAGAAAAGAAACTGATTTACAAATTATTGAAAAGATACAATCACAGTTTTTTGTCTATAAAAATTAATTATACTAGCCCATCTTCAGATTCAACAAATGCACATGCAATTTCACGAGTATTATTCGAATAAATATTTACGTTTTGTATAAGTAGAAATTATAATAAAAAAAATTATTATATAAAATATTTTACAATTATAATTTATATTTGAAAATCAAAATTACAGTTATTAAAATTTATAACAAATAAATATTTCTGAATATGTAAAATATACTTGTATACCAGTAAAATAATTTTAATTGTAACATAAACTTATTTTTTAAAATCATTAAATTTAATTCATGGATAAAGATAATAAAACATAAATTTTAAAGGTGATTAAATATTTTATGAAGTTGGCTAGGTAGATAGGTAGGTAGATCTCAACAATAATATTTAACAATTTACAGAAGACATTACAAAATAAAATCCCGAATACTGTAAATTTTCAAATTAATATTAGTGAAATTAGGATACCCTATGCTGCCTTGGAAATAAAACTATTCATTAAATTTAATTTGATTTTCTCTTTCTGTTTTCTGAATTTTGAGTCACTTCTGAATTATCTGTTGAGGAGTTTTCATTCAATAATTCATCCCAGCTTTACAGATTAAGAAAAAAGAGTTTGAAATTCATACAAAAATATTTCCAACTTCAAATATAATTCTCTGAAAACATTTAATTGAGCATGTAAAATAATATAATTGATCATATTATAATAATTTATACACAATTATGTAAAGTAATACATTTTCTTAATGACTGTGTTTATCCACATCCTTTCTTATAATATTATATTATAATAAGTTTAAATTAACTTTAATTATATTTAATCAAAAAAACATTTTAATTTAAGTTCCCGAAAAAGAGGGAAAATAGAAAACAAAGATTACTTTGGATAACTCGTGAGTCTTGGCCTACTCCAGTAAGCTATTATAGGTAGAAATGCATGACAATGGCACGTGAAATGGTGCTTTCGGGAATGGAGCATAGAATACCATTTTTTTTTCGTATAATTTATAATGTCAAGAAATAAAATAAAAAGAATATACATTTTAACAAAAATTGAAAATATTATGAAGATTTTTATAATATACAAATAATTATAAACCTAACTTTATAATTCATAATTCAGTTTATAAGATTAAATTATATTTAAAATTTATTATTTAATATAAAATCAGAGTTAAGTTTATCTTAACAAAATTGATTGAGTTTAGCATATCCTCGGTTATTAGATTATTATCAAATAAAATATATATATATATATATATATATATAATATCACGAATTAGAAAATTACAATACCACGAATTAGAAAATTTCAACCTAAGAAAACGTGCTGAAAATTTTAGATCAAAGTATAATATTTGATAATATATAATATGTAAGTAAATATCAACCTCGTCTTAAATCTATTACTTAATAAATTTATTTTAAGCATTAATCAATGTACTACAAGAAAATCATGAAATAAAAATCAATTTTTAAAGATTAAAATAATTAGTTGCAATAGTAACTAAATTATAGATATTTTAGAAAATAAAAGAAATTTTAGTTTCTAAATTAATTTTTATTATTATTATATAGTTTTTAAATTGATATTTAATTAATAACAAGATTTTAAAAACCAAATTTAGAAACTAAATAATTGGTAATTAAAACATTAGTTGATAATTAGATACCAATTTAGAAACTATTTAATAATAATAAAAATTAATTTTAAAATTAATTTTAAAGTGATCTTTAATTTAGTTACTATTTAATTTATTTATTATTGTAATTAATTATTTTGGTGTATAAAAATTTAGTTTCTATTTTATAATTTTTTTTAATAATATTATATATATATATATATATATATATATATATATATATATATATATATATATATGGACCTGCATTGAGCTGGCAAAGAAAGTTCAACTCCCAATTTAAAATGTTTTTTCACTTTAGAGTGTTATCTCCCAAGTTGAAACCTTCCCACTTATCCTTCTTACGATGCACAATTTTTTAAAGAAATTTAGCCTATAAAAATGTTTGAGTTCCTTTTTATTTAGTTTTCTAAAAATACTTATTAAAATATATAAAAAAAAGAGAAAAAAAAACTTGTAGTTTGTTCAGTGGAGATTTTTTTTTTTCATACAGTTATTAGAACTGAAAAAATAGTTTAATAAATACTTAATTAATGACAGGGAAGGATGAAAAATATGTAGTTTTAGGTGCCCCTATATCATGCAGTACCACTTTAGACAAGTACAAGTTTCAAAGATTCTGAAATTAGATATGAATTGGGAAAGTAAGTTAGAAAAATAATTTTTAAAATATGTGAAAAATTTATCCATATTTTTACTTTAGTTCCTCAATTGATACAGCTGAATTCATTTATGTCATTATTTTAACGAAAAAGTAGTACCCAAAAATTATGCATGTTTTTTAACAGAGTGATGTTTCAGTGCTAGAAGCAACAAATAATTAAATCATATTGTTTGTCTTTTCTTCCGCCACACAGAGAAAAATAAAGGTTGTGTCAGCATTTCAGCCTAGCTACAGACTCCACAGTCTGGCATCCCTGCACTTATTTTTATTTTACCTTTTTCATTTCTACACAATCAAAAGCACTTCTACAATACAATATTTATGACTCAGAATAATTCAAACCAATAAGTTTACCATATTTAACTTGTAATGTTAACCTTCTTAATTAGTTTCAAAGCAACAAAACTTAGATGTTTTTGGTTAGTATTTTTTAATGCTCCTATTCAATCATGATCATAAGTGAAGTTTTACTTCAACAACATGCATAATAGGAAGAATACATTACACATCATCAAATGAAGTTGATATTTTGATTAGAGATCTGCATAAAAAAAGGCACGTAATATTTTGATAGATGAATCGAATCCAAAACCGTGTTCCAAAGGGTTTGAAAGTCAATGTCATGGCAATAGTTCAAAACCAGGATTACGTACGTGATAACGTGTTTCCGAGAAGGTGAGTGTGGAAGTGAAAAAAAGTAGAGTTAAGAAAGGTGTAGGTTGGAGTTAAATGGTTCAGAAGCAACTATAAAAGGGGATGCAGAAGCTCACTTTAGAGCATAACCAAAACTCAGTTGGAGGAAAATGGGGTCCCTAATGGCCTCTGCTTCTATCACTCTTGCATTTGCCATTATCCTTTTCAGCCTCCCATCTCAAATCTCCGGCAACCACTACTCCTACTCCTCTCCTCCACCTCCACCAGTCTCCTCACCACCACCTCCCTACCACTACCCATCTCCACCACCACCAGTGCACAAGCCCTACCCTCATCCACACCCAGTCTACCAATCTCCACCACCACCAGTGCACAAGCCCTACCCTCATCCACACCCAGTCTACCAATCTCCTCCACCCCCTCCTCACCATTACCCTCACCCACACCCTCACCCTCACCCTCACCCAATCTACCACTCCCCACCACCTCCACCACCAAAGAAGCCATACAAATACCCATCTCCCCCACCACCAGTGCACAAGCCTTACCCTCACCCACACCCAGTTTACCACTCTCCTCCACCCCCTCCTAAGAAGTCATACAAATACTCTTCCCCTCCTCCACCAGTGCACAGGCACCGCTACCCTCACCCCCACCCAGTCTACCACTCCCCACCGCCACCAGTTCCCACCTACCCTCCCCATGTCCCCACCCCCGTTTACCACTCTCCTCCACCATCACCTCACAAGAAGCCTTATAAGTACAAGTCTCCTCCTCCTCCAGTCCCTTCACCACCTCCACCCCGCTACTACTACAAATCCCCTCCTCCTCCTCCTCCTTACCACTACTAGATACCACCCTTGCATCACACCACATGGTAATAAAATCCTCCCTGCACACCTCATTACAAATTCCAACGTTTCCTCTTACCCATTTTCGTTCTCTTTTTTATTGTTGCGTAAATATCTTTCATTTCAAACAAAGATTTATCTTATGAAACATTCTCTTAGGGTTGAATATGTGAAATCCTTTTCTTAGCGTATTTTAGTAAGGGGTAACGTGAACTGACAGACTGTATACGTGTTTTGTGTAGGATCTATGCAGAAAGTGTGGAAGTGGAAGTGAAAGCCATGAAGGGGAAGGTGCACTTTGCTTGCAGATCCACGAAGAAGTATAAATGTTTATCAATTGTTTAGAGAACTGTGTTTAGTTCAATAGTTATTATGCTTTTGTTCTATTATTAGACAGTTGTAAGGCACTGTGTTATACATGTGTCTGCATTTGTCTGCATCTGTTGTAATTTTCAAAGTCCTCTTTATCAACCTCATCACCAATAAATTATTCCTTCTCACATTTATAGTCGTCATAATTTAATAATTTACCTTCAGTTCTTTGTTGTTAATAATTCATTATCACGCATTATTATATGTGATACTATTAATCATTTGATTTCAGAAGCATATTTTAAGAAAAAAATCTCAACTTGGAATAAACATAAAATAATACTTATGATATGTTAACATTTTGGTGAGGGGAAAATTGATTCCTTCTTTCTTTCCTTCCAATTAAGTATCTCATGTTTTCGTCCTAAAAATAAAATAAAATATATATATATATATCCAGAGATTTCTTCACGTGAACAAAATCTCCGTGATTGACGTTGGAATCCTGTCCTGAGTGTAATAATTTTATCTAATGTGCTTCTTCTGACACATTTATTCGAATTTAAAAATTTGTTAAGTTTAAGTTATGAACGAGTTAATGAATAAGAATAAGATTTATAAATCTTAATATAGTTTTAATAAAGAGGTTTTTTACTACATAAGAACAAAGTCTCACGTAAAACCAATTTCCCTTGACAACAAACTTCTTGTTTGCGTGCGTTTTTGGCCCAATCGGTTTTAGTGACCTTTCTCTGTTCTAGTGACCTTTGTGTGCCCTCAAGCTTTAACCTAATTGATTGTGACCTTTGTGTGCCCTCAAGATTGAACCTAATTGATTGAACAAAGTTTTGATTCGGGAGTTCTATTCCTAGTCAATTGTCTCATGTCTGACACCATGTATGTTGAACTAAAGTACGTCATCAAGTATGTGTACCATATAAAATCTTCGAAGGCATCTACAAAATTCACTACATTATAATTGCTTTCCTTGACCATTATGATGTAGGTTCGTAGACCAACGTTATTGAGAGAAATCAAATCATAAACATTATTAGTCCATACGTGAAACTTTATTAAAAGAGAAAAAAAAATCTAATTTAACTATTTTTATGAATAAAGATTTATTTTTAAAACAAAATCCGAAGACAAAGGTTCATTTATTAAAATATTTCAAGAGTATCTCTAGGATATAAACCATTCACTTCACTTTATAGTGCTTAGTTTAATATAATTTAATTAATTTCTACTTCGACTATATTTTTTTTATTAATAAATTGATTAAATTATCAATATTATTTTTGATAAAAGATGAAGTAAAGGAAAATATTATTTTTGGTCTTACTCAAAGTTTAAGACTCTGAGCCCTACCCACGTGTCACGTTGCATGTTGAGCCTCACCGCTGCATGCTGCCACCTTTCCATGCGCTTGAAGTTCACACTCCTACCCCTGCACTACACCCTCATGTGCTCTCCAGCACCACCCTTCCAAGGCTATAACTGTAATTACAACATTCACGAAGAAAACCCCATAAAACGCAGAAGAAGAAGAAGAAGAAAAACGAAGTTAGTAGCAGAGCAGGTAGAGGAAGCACGCACGAACATGGTGGCAAAGCGAGGTCATGCCCTCACGTGCTTCGCACGTATTTCACTCGTTCTCTTCGCTCTAACCCTATCCTCTGCTCGCCAAACCACGGTTCACGACATAGCCAAAAAGTTGAAGCTCCAGGACAACCAACTTCTGCGAACGGAGAAGAAGTTCAATGTCTTCATGGAGAACTACGGGAAGAAGTACTCCACCAGGGAAGAGTATTTACAGCGTTTGGAGATTTTCGCCGGAAACATGCTGAGAGCGGCGGAGAACCAGGCGCTCGACCCCACCGCCATCCATGGCGTCACGCAGTTCTCCGATCTAACCGAGGACGAGTTTCAACGGCACTACACCGGTGTCAATGGCGGCTTCCCGTGGAACAATGGCGACAGAGATGCGGCACCGCCGTTGAAGGTGGATGGACTGCCGGAGGATTTCGATTGGCGAGAAAAAGGGGCTGTCACCGAAGTTAAGATGCAGGTATATATGTATGATAAGTTTAGGTTTAATTTCTATGAAAATAATTACATTTTCAACCAACTACAATTCATGAGTATTATGATTTTTTGAAGTGGTATATTTTTTTTCACACTACTAACTAATTATTAGAAGTATTTAATATTATTTTTATTTTATTATTAGCTAACTGATTCCAGCTATCAACAATTAGTAACAATATCACTATTCAAAAATTACATTGATAGTAAAAAATGTATGGGGAGAAAAATTAAATTCCACCTCATAATTTCTTGTTTCAGTTTTTTTAATTTGACAATGATACTTGGTACTGCATGTCTCGCACCTAATAAATAAGGAAGGTATATGAAAAAAAATTAAAATTATAAAAATAAAATTGAAGAAGAAAGAAATTATTTTCCTTAGCTAATTAGTGATGTGAAGACTTAATTCATCTGTCTTCTTAGAGTAATGGCATACTTTGTGCATAATATGAAAACAGGGTAAATGTGGATCATGCTGGGCTTTCAGCACCACAGGATCTATAGAAGGAGCCAATTTTATTGCCACCGGAAAGCTCCTCAATCTCAGTGAACAACAGCTCGTAGACTGTGACAGCCAGGTACTATATTAAAAACATCTCTGTTCAAGGATTATTGTTAGATGCATATCTCCATGTAACTTGCTTTCTTCATTGTTTTTAAATGCACATAAATAAATGTCACAAATTTTATGCATCTCGATTCATTTCTTAACTGGGTGGGGTTTTTCTTTATTGCCTTTTTCTTAATGGGTGATGATTTTTTCTTCAATTTCTTTTTCATAGTGTGACATAACAGAAAGCACCACATGTGACAATGGCTGTATGGGAGGTCTTATGACAAATGCCTACAAGTATTTGCTGCAGTCTGGTGGGTTGGAGGAGGAGTCTTCATACCCCTACACAGGGGCGAAAGGTGAATGCAAGTTTGATCCAGGGAAAGTAGCAGTTAGGATCACAAATTTCACCAACATTCCTGTGGATGAAAACCAAATTGCTGCATATTTAGTCAAACACGGTCCACTTGCTGGTAAGTCCCCTTAATAAAACAATCCTTAATGTTTAATGTTAGTAGTATCTGTATGTCTTAACATTCATGGACTTTAATGTGTAGTTGGTCTGAACGCAATTTTCATGCAAACATACATTGGGGGTGTCTCGTGCCCTCTCATATGCAGCAAGAAATGGCTGAACCATGGTGTGTTGCTTGTGGGTTATAGAGCAAAAGGCTTCTCAATTCTGAGACTTGGCAACAAACCATACTGGATCATCAAGAATTCGTGGGGAAAGAGATGGGGAGTAGATGGGTATTACAAGCTCTGCCGAGGGCATGGCATGTGTGGAATGAACACAATGGTTTCTACTGCAATGGTGACTCAAACACAAACAGCTTCACACAATTATGCTTCCTATTAGCTACCTACTTCTGCATTATGCTTCCTATAACTAGAACTTTCATATGTACTATAGTTGTGAAGATATATATGTGTACGTGTGCACTATCTATAATAAGATCTTTATGAATGAAAACAGATCATATCATGTTAAGAGTTATCTGCAATGTTTGGTGAATTTTAGTTGCTGATGGAGTGTTTACGAGAACTGTGAAAATGGAAAATGGTGTGTGTCCACGGAATATAAAAAAATTAAAAAGTTCCGTTGCCGGGACTTGAACCCGGGTCTCTCGGGTGAGAGCCGAGTATCCTAACCAACTAGACTACAACGGATTGTTGAAATTACTCTAATTTTATAACTATATATTGTTTTTTCTTTTATTAAGAAAAATATACTCATCTCCTCTAAGGTCATTTGTATAACACATTTTCTTAATAGTTTTAAAATGGTAAAATTACTCACTGATTAGAAACTAATTTAAATTTTAGTGACTGATGATAGAAATTAAGTTAATTATCATTATTTAATGATCTATTATTATAAAGATTAATTTAATAATCAAATATATAGACAAAAAAAGATGTAAAAATCAATTTTGTGATTAAGTATATAACTAATATATTATTAAAAATATGATTTAGTGTGATCAAATATTTAAATGGTAAAATATAATCACCGTATTAATCTTTAAATAATAATAATTTACTTCAGAATATTATCTACTTCCTATAATCACTATATCAATCTTTAAATAATAATAATAATCTACTTCAAAATATTATTTGTCTACTTAATATTCATTCTTTAAAATAATTATTATTAATTAAAATTTTATTTTTACTATAATTTAAATTATTCATTGCAAATTTAAAATATGAGTAGTCATTATTTTATTATTTATATATTACTGTATACAGAAAAGTGTATTTCCTTCTTCTTTTCACACATTTTCATTATTTGTCCACTATTTAGTTCTCACTATGTACTTCAATTCTTATATATACTTTTATCATACTAAAATGACTTAGTTTTACAATTTAAAATCAACAGTGACATGTTGTAATTAAATTCAAAGCTAGAAAAATATGTTTTACTGAATGAAGTGAAGTTATAAAAATATCAGTTACTCTTCAATGTTTCACCTACAAATAAGATTTATTTACATCTTACCCAAATAAATTTGAAAGTGATATTTATATTACATTAACCTTCACTTCAAATTCATCAATCTCTTTCAAATTAATCTGTTTTTCTATATGTTCTTGCAGTTGGTGATTCTATATGTTTTTCTATATGTTCTTACACGGTTCCTGAAATTCAGCAAAATATGTACAAAACTCCAAAACCTCAGAGTCAAAGGCTTGATTTGTTTTTTCCAATCATAACTTTTTCTTTTTGAATTCCTTAAACAGTAACATAATATATTGCATGTTCTATCTTCAATCTAATTTAGTTTACTCTTCTTTTGTCGAGTCTTTTTAAATTATTTTTTATGATTATAACACTTTGCATTTCAAAATTCTTTCTTGTTGATCTGGTAAACATATTGAAAATTTTCTCTACATTATTTAAAAAATATAATTATGTATAAAATTAATAAATATAAATATCAAAATTAAATTAGATAATTAAACGAAGTTTTATATGAAATCAATCAATAACTCTTCAAATCAAGTTCTTTAATATGTCCAACAAAAATATAAAAAAAATAGGTAAACTGCAAATAGCGAAACTAAAATGTGATTAATATCAACATGATGGAATTTGTTTAAGTATAGAACTCCAAGTGTTTTTAATTTTTAATTTGCTTAAGTAGATCTAAAATTCATGAGAGGATGCAAAGTTTAACATAATGGAAATCTAAGTTCTTAAATATAGTAAGAGATCTAATATTCATTGTTTTAAACCGTAAGCCATGTTATAGTGTGAGTTTGGTGGTGCAAAAGTATATATATATATATATATATATATCATAAAGGAATATGTAAGACTAAGATTCAATATGCAAAGTTGAATATTAGATCACCATTGTGATTCTTTTTAAATTGAAAAAGGAATGTTACACCACAAATATTATTTTTCAAAAATAGAAAAACCAAAAAATCATAATATAAAAATAAGCGTGCCAATATATATTTGTTTTACTTCCTGTGACATCAAAAAATATTTTATAATACTCATACAATGATTTGGGCTTAATACCTTTTTCAACTCTTCGCGAAAGTGTATTACATTTGTTTACTCCTTAAAAACAATTAAATTAAAACTAAATAAATCTCTTAATCCAACATTAAAAAAAATCATTCAATAAAAATTAATTATAAAAAAAATAATTAGTTGTTATAGTAAAATTATTTTAAAATTTAAAATAAATTTTAGTTTCTAAATTAATTTTTATTATATTAAATAATTTTTAAATTGATTTTTAACTACTAATTATTTATAAATTTATAATAATAATGTTGATGTCATTTCTCTATAAACTAAATTGAAAAGCATACAAAAGATTACTTTGATTTATTGAAGTGATATGAGTAATTGTATAAAAGATTAATTATCCTTCGTAGGTCCCTATATTTATTATTCTCCTCCATAATAATGTAGATGTCATTTCACTATAAACTAAATTGAAAAGTATACAAAAGATGACTTTGATTTATTGAAGTGACATGAGCAATTGTATAAAAGATTAATTATCCTTCGTAGGTCCCTACATTTATTATTCTCCTCCATAATAATTTGTTTGTTCAAATTACATGACCATTTATTTAAATTATAGTCATTACCAAAAAAAAAAGCTTATAATCCTAATTTTTGCACAAGAAACTATCTTCTTCTCGAAGTACATGCAAGTTCTTCCTAGACCCAATCATTCTTAATCTGCACCAAACATAACTTTTTATTTCTCAAAATGCCAAATAAAAATTTAGAATTAAAAATAATACATTCCAAAAAGATATATCTGGAATTCAAAATTCAAAATCTCACCGGATAAAAAAAATTGTAATAGATAAAATTCGTTTTGAAAAAAAAAATCTGAAACATTTTGAAAAAGAGGATCTGTAATGTATAATTCTATTTATTTAAGGGTATTTTCGTCTTTTTCATACTGAAATTGGGTGCAGATATGCTTCAGGAAGTAATTTCCCGAAGTATATTATCAAGGTTCAGCCCAATAAGCGCGAAGATGAATCAATCACTATTGAAACCCACTAACATATTTCTTCCCACAGTATGCAATACCAGTAAAAAGATCAACGCTTTTTCTTCCTACTCCTATAATTTCTAGCTGCACCCTTTTAAGTTTTTTAAATGAGCATTTTACCTTTTGTAAAAGTGACTTCAGATTTAAAAGTATTTTAGAAAAAGCTTTTTTAAATTTTCAAAACATGATTTCCAAAAGAGGATTTCTATGACAAAATTTTTGGAATAGGATTTCTAGAACATGATTTTTATAAGTTTTTCAGAACAAAATTTCTAGAATAAGTTTTTTTTTTAAAAAAAATATGATATTTTCTAAATGAGTTTTCTATAATAAGTTTTTTGGAATGAGCTTTCCAAAACAAGTTTTCGAAAACATAAAATGTTCTTAAACAATTTTTTCAAAACAAGTTTTTTGGAACAAAATTTCTAAAACTTATTTACAAAATAAGTATTTTTAATCTTTTTATTTTGTATCAAAAGTGCAATTAGTACCAATGGGGTGTAGGAAGAAAAAGTCGAATATCTAACTTACTTTTATTTAAATGTCTGATTGAGAGAATGTATCAAAGTATACTCAAATTTGTAGAGGAAAAAAAAAGAAGAATATGTGTCTTAAGTAAATTGTTTAAATTTGGTAATTTTCTTATATATTCGTTATTCAAATGTAGTATGCCTTCCGTTGTAGTCTAGTTGGTCAGGATACTCGGCTCTCACCCGAGAGACCCGGGTTCAAGTCCCGGCAACGGAAATTCATTTTTTGAATTAAAGAAAAATATCTAAAAGTTAATCAAAGTTGCTTTTACTATTAAAAAGTATTTGAAAACATGCATTAGTTTATTATGTTTATTATTGTTAGTTTTTAAATATTAGCATTTGGTGTAGGAGACAAAGTATAAAAAAAAAGTATATTTTGTTATCTAAAATTAATTGTTGTAAGACATTTTCCTAGTCTTTTGTCAAATCATTAATTCTCTTATAAAGGAAGCTATTTAATGCGTTTGATGGATCATTGAAAAGTTTTGATTTTTATGATAAATTGTATTTCATTTTCAACCATTATTTAATGTGTTATTCAAATTGGATCCTTTTCAAATCTTTATTTTATCGTTTAATGAGTTATAAAAAAAGTCTTGTAATTAATATGTTACGGTTCTCTACCCAGATTACTAGAAATTACATAATTAAGCAACTAATTATTTTCAATTACTTATATAAATAAAATTTACATAAACTTTAATTAAAATAATAAACAATTATAAAACAGCATTTCATAACTAAATTTCAAAAGTTTAAGTTTTGCTTAGCTTAAGCGAAAATAGACATCGTTTGAGCAAAAATCTTGTCGCTTAAGCAAAAATTGAGATCGAGAATAAGTTTAGTTCCAGTGTTATTTTTGTTTGATTGATAATCCTTTTGCTTGAGTGAAAATAGACGTGGGATCAATATATTTTTTCCCATTTTTGTTTGAGTGAGAATTCGCTCGTTTGAGTGAAAATACAATTATGCCTTATTCTAACTTGAGCGAAAAATCATCGCTTGAGCAAAAATTACAAGCTAAACTTTCATAAAATTGATATCTTTAAGTTTTCTCTCAAAAATTCAATATCAAATCTATATTTTCACAAAACATATCAAACCAAAATTAATACCACCTTACTAAAAGTTGTACAAGTACTCTGATTCAGCGTGTCAACCTATATATCTATAAATGCATGATCTTTAAATCAAATTCATTCAAATTAAACATTCGGATTCAAACAATCAACACTCATTAGTCTTTATACTTTAAATGATTCATAATACAATTTAAACACTTTCAATTGCTTGTTCATTCATTATCAACATGTAATTTACCAAATTAACAAAATTTAACATATCTATGCTCTGACATTCAATCTAAATCAAGACTACTAATTCACTCAAAACATCATTGCAAGAAAATTCGAAAGTTGGTAACCATGTCACATTCACATCCAGATTTCTACCAAAGGTTCTATTGAAAAACAAAATTAATTTCCCTTACTAATTAAAAGTAGGTGTGTTCCCGCCAGTTGACTCACTGCATCAGTTGCTTCTAACGACAACCTTCGACCCTTCTATCTCCGCCTAAGAATCGTACTTCCTTAATCAAGAAATATCTCATCTGCAAAGACAAAGAGCGCCTTGACGGTCGTTTGCACTCCGACGCTCAAGTCAGTATAAAGACAAAGAAATACCAAGTGTATAAAGTAGTTTCAGTCTTAGAAACTGTGTACCTTGCTAGGGTTCTTGACACCCTTTATATAGGTTGAGACTAGGGTTTACCTTTGTGTTGTTACCCTTGTCTAGGGCTCCTTGGGGAACGTTATTGCGCCACTATTTACGTAATCTTAGCATATCTGGCACATGGACTTCCCTTAACTGGAGTGCAACGAATAACAGAGTGGCCGCCTAGGTACCAACTTGTACACCTAATATCTAGCGCCATCTGCTTTGTGGGTGCCCTAAGTATTCACATGTCATGCATGCAACTTTCCCTAGAAACCCTAACCCTAATGTGCCTTAGCGCTTCCCAGGATTATTCACTCAGGTCGCGTTTGCATGCGCTATACACACCACGTGCATGGATTGTTCGTGACTTAGGTTTCCCACATATCTAATGCCTTAACTGTTAACTTAGCATAATTCTGGGACCCACCTCTCATGGCCCATCATAACGTTTAGACTGCCGATGTCCGATCTCTCCTTCTGTTGGCGAGGGCCGATGTCGATCTCCAACATCGGGGTCTATAGTACTGATGTTTGAAGACTCACCAATCCTCTGATAGGTGCATATGGGGTCCATCGTACTTGGCCCCTTTCCACTATCAGGCACCGGTGTGCGATGTTTGAGGTCAGTCATTGGAATCGATGATCGAGGACTGGTCGGGATAGTGTGCTTATAAAGAGTTCCAACTCTTGGGATAACTTAACCTACACCACATAGTCCTGGTCATGATTCAAGCATATCACTGGAACTTTGAACTAACAAGAACTAATCCTAAACTTGTACCACAAAGTCTTTATCAATGATTCAAGCATATATCATGAGACTCTGAACTAACAAGTGAAATTTTAAATATCACATGCAACCATATATGCTCAGGTAAACACTAAAACTCAAAATTCACTAAAAAAAAAAAGAGAGCAAAAATGAACATAATCTAACTAAAATTTTGATAGAACAATATTACTTTCTTCACTGTCAAAAATATAAAAATAACCTCTTAGTCATTCAAATGAAAAAGGTGGTTAGAATCTTAAAGAAAAGACAAAAAAAATATAATAGTTTTAAAAAGATGATTTTATTTATATACATTTTTTACTCTAATAATAAATATTTAAATATCAATTTAGTTATATAATTATACTTTAAAACTATTTTCTACCAACAAGACGATGTAATTAACTATGACTATAATTCTCAATAAACATAAAAACCAATCGGGTATAACACTCGTAAAAGGAATAGTTTATTATAATTTCCATTATATTTATTTTACTTTAGATACGTAACAAGAGGAATCGTGTGTGGTTCTTAGGAGCTGAAGTTGTTGCGTCATTGTTATGACCTCAAATGACTAAAAGCCTCTCAAATGCTTTTTCAATTCTGGTCCACCTTCATGTCATGAATGGTTGGTGGAAGGGTATTCCAGTCATATTGCTATTACACCTGTACAAATAATAAACAGCAACAGTTTATCCAAACTCTTCCAAGTGAAAACAAAAGTTCTTGTAAAGGGATAATTCTAATTATCTATAACATTTTTTGCAATTTAGGAGAGAAATAAGAAAAACAATAAAACATGCAATAAAATTATTAATGCAAAAGAAAAGACTTTTCATTTTAACATTGTGAGAAATCATCATAAATTCAGTGTTAAGAAAAAATTTGGGAGAGGTGGTGATATAAACACCACAATAGAAAACATATATTTCACACATCAATAAAATAACATTTTAATTATATTTAATTTGTTTTTCAGTTTTAAATATTATAATATTATTATAATGTTGTATTAAGAATATGTTTTTATTGTATGTGGTATAAAATAAATCTTTACCTCTGCAAACTTATCATAAATAATAGTAATAGTTAAAAATAATTGGTGAAATGCTTATTAATTTAAAATTTATTTATAAAAATTATATTTTATTGGTATAATAGACTTTTATTTAGTTCATTCTTAAATCTTTTATAAATAAATGTAATCTACTTAGAATTTTAACATATGAATTAATCCTTTTATATATTTTTTATTATTTTTGAATAATATTTTTTTATATAATAATAAATAATTGATTATTTTATGTGTTAGCTTAACTGAAATATAAATTAAAATACCGAAAACTTTTATTAATAAATAAATAAAAAAGTGGTGGCAGGTCGCCACAGACACATGTCCACAAGCAGAAATTGAAAACGTAGAGAATGGAGAAAATGCATGTTCTTCTGTTAATTGTTGTGGCTAAATGCTTGTAAACTCCGAGACCAACGTTTCTAAAACGTACCTTGAAATTCTTAGCTTCTAATTCTCCTACAATTAATCTCTTTGCTCAGCCACCACCACCTACCGTCACTCAAACCACCATAAGGGTATTCCCTGTTCCTTTCTTTATCAGGATATCGCACAAAAGTTCAGTTTTTTTGTTTGTTTGTTTGTTTGTTTTGTTTTGTGTTTCGTATGCTGTTTTTTTTATTCAGATCTGGTGTAGTTTTTTTCTTTTGCTAAATGCATTCCTCGTTGAGGGACAATGTTGTTTGGTTTTGTCTCTTACTTGGAATTATTGGGAATCTCTTACTTTTTTTGTTATTTGCTTTGGAATTTGTGTTATTCGCGTGCATGCTTGCCAGTTTATGTTGCTTTCATGATGAAGCTGTGCTGTGTTAATTGTACATTTGAAACCGACACAAGTCTTGAGCTGTATACAGTATGAAAATATTGATTTGCAGGGTATTATTCAAATACGGTCTTTGGTTTGTCTGAATTTCTGTTTCCTTTTTGTTTATATAAAAACAATGTTGGGTGTTTCAAGTCAGGAAGATTTGGGATCTTGAAGTAGCATAGCTGTGTTCTTTACCTACTGTATTTTGTTTCAGATCTGGAAGGGAAGTGAATTGAATTAATGGATAAAGTTTTCATTTCATAATATTGTGTTTGATAGGAACTTGGGTATTAAGGGCTACCTAAGTCCTTCATAGAGTAATATAGGATACTCAGTGAAGGATTTAGGTGCCTGGTTCTCCCTAACAGTTAGTTTCTGAAAGTGGGTTCTCCAAGTTTTTGGGTTACTTATCAGGATCCGAGTACCAAACTTGTTGTATTCCAGTTGAAGTTGAAATATTAGGAAAAGCGTGCATCGAGTTTTGTATGGTATCAGGTCGAAGAGACTGTAATTTTCAGGTTGTTTTACTTTAGGATTTCAGGAATGATGCTCATGTATCTGAAATAACTTGAATTGAATGTTCATATTTGTTATATTTGAACTTGTGAGACTGCACATTCTGTCATTTATTCATTTCAATTACTGGCCAAAATTGGAAAACAAAGCAGGTACAGGGTGAATTGGCTTGTTTAAAAATTGTTACACACCATTTTTTGGAATCCAGTGTTAACTTTTGCATAACTACTAATTAAATTGTCATTGAGAACTCAGAAACGTTCACTTTCTGCATTATAGGAAAAGACCATTACTATGTGCAATGTATAACTTGTATAACATATCACGCAGAGGTTTTGTCACCTCCATTTATTTGGTTTCCTTGATAATACCCCAAATTATCATAATCTTCAGGCAATTGATACCACATTATAGAAGAGATATAATGTGGAACCAATTAGAGAAAATGAGGCTTGGGGGAAGATAAGTTTTATGAGTGTTGGTGCAAATTTAAAGCAATGCATGAAGAAAACTACTGTTGAAGGAAGATATTTATGAATGTTGTTGTAAACAATTTGTGAAATTTACACTTCATCCTATTTTATCCATTTTTACTTTACCTTGTTGATTTTTTGTTTTCTTTTTCCAGTTTTATTAGCGTTGTACAACAAACACAAATTACACTTTGCCAATAGTTTTCCTTTGATAGTTGTTCGTCATTATGCAGCAACCATGATAGATGAGCACCAGTTCTTTTCAAACCCTGTGACATGAACTGCAATAACTGTAAGGAAGCTTGGAGGTACCTCTAATCTTTTGAAGGAAACAAGTATTAATATTTACTGTATAATTACTGCGGGGAATAGTCATTTAGTTTGGATATGATGGAGTTCTGTGCTGAAAGTTCCCATTCAAATGGGAAACAAACTTTGAAGCATTCTAAACCTGCAGATGAAGTGAAAAGATCCAGTGAAAAGGCTCACAGAAGTTCCCTTTCCAATGGAAAGCAAAATTTGAAGCAAACTTCGACTTTTGTTAATCATGGTGAGCTTGTCATTGTAATGTTCATAGTCTAGTATGTAGATGGTCGTTTTCCTTTAGCATTGTTTGTTCATCTATTCTGTTCTAGTTTTCCACTTGAAAAGTAATAAACTATCTAGACATCCCATAGCTTGTTGATAGCTATTTTATTCATGTTAGTTACAAGGATGGTATGTAATAGTTTTGCTTATCCGTTGAAATAACATAACTTGAGGAATATGGAGGAAATTGTCCATGAAATATCTTTCCAATCTATATATACTAGGACTCCAAATATGTAATAAGAGAAAACAAGCTTCAAATACCTTTCTCACTATAAGGAGAGAGATCCAAAGTTCACGCACAAGAGATTCAATCCTTTTGATTTCAGCAAGAGCGGTGATATTCTGCTTTCATGCTACTTCTTGAGACAATCTTTTGTTTATGCAAGGACCACAAAACAAGATTTGTACTGAGATATATTACACAGTAACTGGTGGGAGATTTTCTATCATCAAGATCACACCCCCAATCAGCATCATTGAACCCAACCAGAGAGAGCTTTGCGCAGCGGCGAAGAAGATCGTGAGTGAGAGTGGCAGCAAGGTATCAAAGAATCTGTTTAACTGCCTTCCAATAGTGTTCCTACGGATTATGCATGTATTGACAAACTTTGTTGATAGAGTAAGCCAAATCAAGATGTGTGATTGTCAAGTATTGCAGAGATTCAACAAATGAATGATAGAGAGAAGAATCTAGAACCGTTGTACAATATTGAGTTAAACATAATAAAGAGACCATAGATGTTGGTTGTGACTTAGACCCAAGCATGTTGGCTTTATGCAAAATATCTTTTATGTATTTTGTTTGGGATAAGTGAATGTTGCCATCTCTGATCCAAGAAGTTTCAATGCCAAGGAAATAATGTAAGGAACCCAAGTCTTTCAAGGCAAAGTGTGGATGTAAAATTTTTAACGAGAGATGCAATGGCATGAGAAGAACTTCTGGTGATGATAATATCATCAACATATATGAGAATAAACATAGTAAAACTATTTGAAAACATAGTAAATAGAGAGGGATCACTTTTAGCAAGAGTGAAGCCAAAAGAGGGAAGAGTTTGACTTAGCTTGTGAAACCAAGAATGCGGTGCTTGTTTGAGCCCGTAGATAGCCTTTGTTTGCTTGCACACAAGAGTGGAATCCTTGGATACAAAGCCTGGAGGTTGCTGCATATAGACAGTTTCATCCAAATCACCACATAGAAAGGCATTGTTGATGTCTATTTGATGTATTGGCCATTGAGATGATAAAGCTTTGGTGAGAAAAACATGTATGGTAGTAGGCTTAACAACCGGACTAAAAGTATCAGTGTATTTCAATCTTGAGGTTGATGAAAGTCTTTGGTGACAAGCCTGGCTTTGTGTCGCTAGAAACTCCCATTTTGCATTAAATCTGTTCTTAAAAAGCCATTTTTAGCCAACCTTTCTCGCACCAGTTGGGAGATTGGTGAAGGTCCATATTATTGGCAAGAACAACATTGTATGTTGCATGGCACGGTACCAATCTGGATTGTTGAGAGCATCGTGAAAAGTACATTGTTCAACATACGAAGAAGTACTGGTAGTAGGAATCTTTGGTTTGAACACACCAGCTTTGGCTTTAGTAATCATAGGATGAAAATTATTGGTTGGTTGGTGAGGGAGAAGGAATACTTGGATGAGTTGGAGAAGGTGTAAAGCAAGAATCACCATAACCCTGAAAAGTGGGACTGTCAAAACCCTGCACATTAGAACTGGTTGGAGAATTATAAATATCATTTGAGTGAGTATCAACTATGTCAGATCTATCAGTTTGAATAATAGTAAGAGGAAGAGTGGGTGATGACTGATTATTAGTAGAAAAATTAGTAGATTTAAAAGGATTTGGATTTAAAGAGTAAGGAAACAAATTTTCATTGAAAATAACATGTCAAGAAATGTTGGTTCTACCAATAGTGGAAAGGCATATATATCCTTTATGGTTTGAATTGTAACCAAGAAACAACCACATAAAGGACCGAAAATCAAGTTTGCGTTTGTTATAAGGCCTTAACAAAGGATAGCACGCACAACCGAAAATTCTAAAAGAGTGATAATCAGGTTTTCTATAAAAAAGAGTTTCATAAGGATTATTATTGTTAAGCACCGATGTAGGTAAGATATTAGTGATCTTGACAATAGTTGTAAAAGCTTCTCCCCTAAACTGGAAAGGAAGAGAAGCAACAAGCAAAGAAATTCCAATTTAAGCTATGTGACGATGCTTTCTTTCAATTGAACCGTTTTGTTCATGAGTATGTGGACAAATTAATCTGTAATGAATTCCATTTGTAGAAAGATATGGTTTTAAACCTAAGAACTCTCTTTGGCATTATTAGTTTGGATGCACTTGAGAGTATAGCCAGTTTTGATTTTCATAATATATTTTAAGGGATTGAAAAATAGCAAATATTTGTGACTTAGAGTGCAACAAATAAATCCAAGTGAATTTTGAAAAAGCATCAAGAAAAAGCAACATAATAACGTGCACAAGTGGAAGCAACAACTAGAGAAGATCCCCAAATATCAATGAAAACAAGTTCTAAAGATTTTGTATAAATAGTTGAAGAATAAAGGTAACTGATAGGATTTCCTGAGAGCACAAGATTCACATAACTATTTGTGTGACATAAGGTATATTACAATTATTCATAACTTGGTGAACAATTTTGGCTAAAGCGTGTCCTAGCCGAGAATGCCACAATTGATAAGAAGACAACATAGGTGAAACAATAGTATTATGAGTAGAAAAAGCAAAATAATGATGAAAAGAAGGGAAGACATGGAGGTCATCCTTAAGTTTTTCGTGAAGGAGTATCTCCTTGGTGTCCTGGTGTTTAACATAACATTGGTTAGGATAAAACTCAAAGAACACATTGTTGTCTTTACCAAATTGTGCAATGCTAATTAAATTCTTGGTAATTTGAAGAACATGTTAGAGTTGCTTTAGAGAGACTTGTGGCAAAGTGTACACAACATTGCCAACATGATGAATGGACAAACCTGTACCATTATCTATCTTGACAATTTCAGAATCAAAATATGTGTTTTTGGTGGATAAATTGGTGTTGTCATGAGTGATGTGATGAACCACTATCTCGATATGGGGAGGATCATGCAACGTGGATGGAGTGCCAAGCAATGAAGGTTCGTTGTTGTCACGAACTGGAGAGAAAGTATGAGAAGGATTAACACTGATATTAGTCTGAGAGTTGTGATCACATCGATGCCAATAGTCAATGGCAGTATGGCCATTCTTGGCACATATCTGACACTGAACCTGAGAACCCTACAAAGTAGAGGAAGAAGTATTGTTCCAAGGACTTTTGTTATTCATCTTTTGGCCAAAAGATTATGAATACTTTGTGAAGTTGTTTTGGCAATAGAAAACATATCCAGCTCTACGCGGATGTGAAGTGTTTCAATCGCGACTGCTTTGCAAAGTGTCAGTGGACCACGACGTATAAACTAGATTAGCTTGAGGAAGATTTTGGTCAGAGGCACAATTATTCTCAAAGTGTTTTTCTTGGACAAGTATAAGAGCTTTGATTTCCTCAACACTGTATGGGTCAAGCTGTGAAGTAACCAAGGTGATGAAGCTGTCATACTCCTTAGACAAACCATCAAGAATTGCATTGATGTGATCCTCATGTGAAAGAGGAGATCCAACAACAACAAGAGTATCTACAGTTCTCTTGAAGAATGAAAACCCACCATCTTTGTAAGAATTAGTGTGGTCACTGAAGCAAGCAACCAAACAATGAGCAGTTGATCTTGTTGTTCATGGTTGAGGAATTCAGTGCTGATATTGTTGGTGATCTCATCTTCTGGGGTTTTAAACTTGAGAGGAATGGCCGACCCTTCCAAGAATTGAGTGAGTTTAAGATCATGAACAGTTGCAAGAACCTGTTGTTACCAGAAAATGAAATGTTCATCATCAAGCTTAAGATTGATTGGAGTGTTGAATGTATGGAGAACAAAGGAGGATGATCAGTGTTTAGGGTAGCTAAGGAAGAAGAAACCATGGAAGATCTTTGGCTTGTGATACCATGTAAGGAGAGAGAGAAAAGGAATGGATGTGTGTATCAGTATTATAGAAGGAATGCAAAAACAGAGTACCTACACTTGAGAGCCCATGCACCATTCATACCTATACTACGTAAAACTCACTGAGAAAGAATTAGAGAAACAAATAATGAAATAGTACTAGCTTTATCATAATTTTTCAGTTTTTCTATTTTCTGTTCATATTTTAATTTTTCTACTGTAATTTAAAACCTAATGTGAATTGATATATATATATATCTGCAGCTGCAATTGCTTGGCATGAGGATAGAAGAAAATGGATTGGTGATAGGTCTCAACATCCACCAAAAATAGCTAAAGATCAAATTATTAGGTATAACTAAAGCCAACTTTTTTTCATTCACAGTAGGATTAATCATTGTTATTAGAGTATAGTTGTAATGAAAGTTTGGGAAGGTGTTTTATCTTATCCTTTTTATGAGAAAAAACAGGAAATGAGATAATGGTTTTGGAGGGTTTTTTTAATACATATTTTTCTACTTTCTTATAGATATTTGCAGCCTTATTTTCCAAACTAAAGTTTCTTCATTATGCTTAAGACACAGGAAATCACTCTATTGCTTGTCATCTTTTATACCCGTTCCATGGTGAAATCCTATTCCTCACCTGATAAACCATCCTTGCCAATGAATTAAATGTTCTGTTTCTGGCATTAAAAGAAGTCATCTAATCTGATCTCCTTTTTCTGGTATTACACTTTAATAATTTATTTACATATTTACCTAATTCATAAATAAACAATAAATGGCACGTGTAATTAAATTTTAAATATCTATTTGGCATATGTTATAATTATTAAATTACTAAATTGGTTGTAAACTTCAAATTGGGTTGAAGGTGACTCATATAAGCATCACCCAATGTCATAACTAGCTGTTACTAATTCTGAAAGAAATATCCATGACTAGAGTTTCTAAGAATAAAAAAGATGTTGTTTTTACATGCCTGAAATACAGTTCACTGGTTAATAGATAAATTTATCTGATGAGGGAATAACTGGCATTCCTATTGAAATAAATTTTAGATTATTATGGAAAATTATTTTACATGGTAATTACTTTCATGATCCAATCTAAAGTAATTACATTGAATACACTTTTTTATATATCTGGCTCATAAAGATATGAATTGATGAACTATACATCCTTTTTATAAACTTTCAGAGCCATCAAAGTACAATCTAATTATTCATTCATATAGATCACAATTGTTTATATATTTATCAACCATTTATATAATCTAATTATTCATTCATACAGGAATTTACAAACCAATCGGTAATAGAAGATAGATTTATCTGTGGACATTGTCCCGAAAACTACAATCTCTCCTTAAAGGAAATCAAATAAAAACACTAACAAAGTGGTTCATTTGTGCTCTTTGATAAAGTGAGGATTGAGAAAAGAAGTATGATATTAAGACTTAAACAAAAGAGGAGGGTTCAACCCCAAACACTAGTCAATTAATTGGGAGAATCTCAAGACTTAAATATCACTCCAAATAGTTGATTCCATCAAACTTATTAATTCATATAGCACTTATAACATGTCATCAATAGCAATATGCAACGAGAAACATGCATGCATAAATTAGATTCCACCTGAGTTATACCAAGAATTTGCATCAGACTTAAATACCGGTAGATAGATTGCTCAAAGGGGACCATGAAAAAGTTTAAAATTGTAACCTGAGAAGGCCTGCACTTGCTTTTCTTATTCTTTCTTGTGTGTACAAATATATATTTTTTCATATAAATTCTCTTCAATACATGTTAAGGGTTTTCTGTCCAATAATAAACAGGGATAATGTACACAGATAAATCTGTGTTTTATTACCAATTCACTTAGCTTCTTTAACAACTCTAATAGTTTTGAACATGTTTTTGTCAGCTGGTCAACGTCTTATGAAGAGCTACTTTCAACTAACGAACCTTTTGCAGAGGCAATACCCTTACCTGTAAGATTCCTTTACCTAAAAAAATCTAATCTAATGCATAAAAATATGTGTTCAAATGAATCTCATAATGTAAAAGTCTACTTATAGTATGTAAATCTCGGAGCATGAACTATAGTGTTGACAATCAAGTTAACCCTTTCTTGCCAAAGTGTTTTGATTGTTGAGTCACAAAGAACTCCAATTTCTCAAAGTATCTCTAATGCATAGGTCTTAACTAGAGTCTTAAATTTAAGATTTAGGTCTTATTAGAAAGTCTCATTGAAACATGCTGTATGATATTGTGATGGTCTTAAATTTAAGATTTGTAAAATAATTTTATTTATTTATATATTTAAATAAATTTTGTAAGGTGTAAAATATTGAAATGCAAAAGAAACATTATAAAAGTGCAAATCTTATAAGATTTTATCATTGGAACAAAACTTGTAAGAGTGTTTTAAAAATGATGTAGTATGGAGAGATCCACTTAAGCTAAAATAAGATCTCATGAGAAGGTTTAATAAGACTGTTGCATTGGACATGCTCTCACTTTCTCTTAACCAATTTACACCTGCATCAGTAATTTTAACTCAATACTTGTACATTCATTTTGTAGCTTTTCCAGCTATTACATTGAAGAAACCTTTACCATTGTTGTCTTTCAGAGAATTCCAGAACAACTGCATTTTATAGTAATTCATTTGATGCTAAAGGAGTTCTTGAATAATATTTCTTCCATGTACTGAAACAAAATTGATGTATTGGTGGTGGCTCATGCAGGAGATGGTAGATTTCTTAGTCGATATTTGGCTTGAAGATGAAGGCTTCTTTGACTAGATTGTTGGAAGTTTTAGTTAAATGTCCAATGAAACAAGAACTGTGTGTAAAGCCTCTAATATGCAATGACTTCATTGCTCTTGTAGGTGTCCTCCAAGTTAACCAAGCATCTAATCCTTTTATATGTAGAAATCGTTAATGGTTATTATTTTGCATCATTTATCCAATGACACATTTCATTATATATGCACAAACCCCACAAAAAAAAATTTATTTGTATCTACTGATCCATCAGCAAATGAACAAGTTCATATCCATGTATTAAACAGACGCTTTGATCAATGCTACTTTTACATTTATAAATTCAAAATGTGCTGCAATTGTGTTTTGTTGTGACTTCCTGTGACAAGCCTAGGATTTCTGTTCGGAGTCATCATTTTTTTATGGAACCAAATAGGATATAGAACTTTTATAAAATACATGATGTTATTGTTTCATATCTTTAAAATATTGTATGAATTGTTTATTGTCAATATTAAAAAAAAAATCAGAAAAGTAACATCAATTTTTCATGATAACATACTAAATGTTTGTTTTAAATTTTTTGTTTTAGGGTTTTCCTAACCGTCCAAAATTCTATAACCTAATGTCTCACATAACCGGTCTTTAATTAAGATCATTCAGATTACCATGTAACCAATAATTAAGATCATTCAGTTTACTATGTAACAGGTAATTAAGATCATTCAGTTTACTATAGATGCTATTTTTATTTATTTATTAAAACGCACAATAAAAGAGCCATGGATAAATTCAGAGTATTTTCTTCTTCCATCTAAACTTAAAAACAATCTTACTACTTCCACAATGAAGAGAATCTAATTACAATTGTAGAATGAATGTATAGTACCAACTGATGATTTGGACAATATATCTAAAATTATTTTTATCAGTATAAAAATCTTTATATACTAAAATTAATCTCGTTATTTCCTTTTCTATTTGTTTCAAAAATCTATTTGTGTTGTTGAGGGAAGGTAAAATAAATAAACTGTGAACAAATGTTATTTACAACAATTAATAAAATCAATTCATTCTTATAACTGCCTTTTTATTATATATTTTTTACTATTTTAATCCTAACTTGCTATTTTTTTAACATTTTAACTGCTTTACTATTATTGTAAAAAACATGTACACACATTTTAAGAGTACCTACACTATTAATTACTCTGTTAACTCGAAATAAATGTTGAACATTCCATTGCTGAAGAGAGAAAATTTTCTCAAGTCAGATTGCCCCATGGGCCATGGCAAACTTTGTTTGCAAATTATCACAATGATTAAGTTACGCCATCAGAGAATAATATGAATTTGTAACAATAAGCTACGTTATTACGTCATTGACGTAACTTAAACAAAGACGATTAGTAAGGTAAAACACGATTAGATATTAATCAAACAAAAAAAAATGTGTCATTGAATTAATTTTATGCATAAATTGTTTTAACATGATGTAAAGATATTAAATATCACTTAAATTGATAGTAAGGAGAGACTACTTTAAATTAACACTACCTATTATTTTTGTGATTTATATTTGTCTATTATCTATTTCATTAATATAAAAAGTTCCTTTTAAATATGTATCTATATACTTATTGCTGATAAAAAAAAAAAATTTTACTCTTGAAACAACTATTCTTTTAAACTTAAATGACTATTCTTAATAAAAGAAGTTATTTATACAATAAAAAATACTATCTACATTAAAATTATAAAAATAAATTAATATTATAATTTTTTTATTTTTTATTTTAATAATTATTATCGTAAGAAAAAAAAATAGCCACACCTATAAATGGATGTGTGTGCTTCCCCATCTTTAAATAAAGGTAGTTGGAAAATAGTGCATGCAGGCGCCACGTGTCGTTGGAAACTTCGATAGTACGCAAATCAGAACATTTTATTACTATGATCCTGAAGTGGAACAAAAGTGTGGAAAAGAAAATGGGGCACTGTAACGGTTTCTTCACGCTGTGCCCTCTTCTCCTTCTTCTCACGCTTCCTTCTCTTTCCGGCGCCGATCTCGAGTTCGATTTCTCGGCTAAGATCAGAGACCTTAACCTTTTTCCTTCACAAGATGTCAACATCGTTCACCACCCTAATTGTCACGCCAACAAAGTTGTCGAGAAACCCCTCAGATTTCCAAACTTGTTGCCTTCGCACTCTGGCGTTTCCCTCGACAATTTGACTCATTCCGCTGGTTACTATCCTATTGTCCATTCTCATGCAGCCAGGTTTGCTTTTGATTTTATTGGATGTAGATTTCAGTTTATGTTTTTCAACGTTCACGTTGAGTTAAATGGTTAAACCCAAGCTTTGTTGTTGTTCGTACCATTTGTTGTTCAACCTTATGTTTCTTTTCAGGAAAACAAAACAAGAAAAAACATGAACATTTTTAAGTTATGGTTTCGTCTGGCTAAATGACTTATTTAATACGCCGCAAACGCTTGTTATATAAGTTGGTTTTAGTCCGTGGAGAAAACTTAATTCATTTTATCCTGGAGAAATTTTATGATTTTTTTTAATTGTTTTCATATAAGTTCTATTTAATTTCATAGGCTATTCTGGAGAGCTTATTAAAATAATTTTGGAACATAATTCTAAACTATTTTTGGGAGCACTTTATAATACGATGAAGAGGGGAAAGAAAATGGTTGTGAATTAAATAGTTTTTATTCCTTTATGTTGGTGAATATGATTGTTGCGGGGCCAGTGCTGCAAATCCTTGGTATGTAATTGTTATTTACTTGTGGGTTTGGGTTGAATGGTGCAGGATGTTCTACTTTTTCTTTGAATCACGGAACAGTAAGAAGGATCCTGTTGTGATTTGGTTGACTGGGGGCCCTGGTTGTAGCAGTGAATTGGCTGTGTTTTATGAAAATGGCCCTTTTAAGATTGCTGACAATATGTCCCTTGTTTGGAATGATTATGGTTGGGACAAGGTAGTCCTCATATTATTTGTTGTCTTTCAATTGCCTTTCTTTTGTTCCTGTGATTATCTTGTATGAGGTCTTGATAAATTGCCTGGTGATCTTTCAGGTGTCTAATCTTCTCTATGTTGACCAACCAACTGGAACTGGATTTAGTTACAGTACGGACAAGCGTGACATCCGTCATGATGAAGAAGGTGTGAGCAATGACTTGTATGACTTTTTACAGGTACTTGTGTTTTCTCTGAATACTCGTTATACAACATTAATGCAGTGTCTTCTTATCTGGTTACCTGACTTATGTTTGTTGTTTCTTTTCTGGAACAGAAGCTGTATCTCCTATCTTTTTATCCTCTAACATTTCTTAATGGCTCTTCTTAGAAGGCCAAAACTAAGCAATGTGTTGTTACCTTTGATTTTGATTTAAACACCTTGCTGAGCCTCACCAGCAATGTCTTGTCTTAGCAAGTTTTCTGTTTACCCTACAGGCCTTCTTTGCTGAACATCCTGAGTATGCAGAGAATGACTTTTTCATTACTGGTGAATCATATGCTGGACATTATATTCCAGCTTTTGCAGCTCGAGTCCACAGGGGAAACAAAGCTAAAGAAGGAACTCATATAAACCTAAAGGTCTGTTCCATTGATATGTGAGCTATTCTTTCTTATGTTTAAGATATGCACTGAAAGGTGAGGTGACTTCTTGGCTGATTGGAAGTTGTTAAACAGGGATTTGCCATTGGTAATGGACTAACTGATCCTGCGATTCAGTATAAAGCTTACACAGATTATGCACTGGACGTGGGCCTAATTCAGAAGACTGACTATGATCACATCAATAAATTGATGGTCCCAGCCTGCGAAATGGCAATAAAACTATGTGGTAATTACATGTGATTTTGTTCCATGTTGTGCTTTTAGTGGATGTTGTGTTTCTTATATTTTGTATTTTGGAAGCTAGGGCTATAATTGAATTAAACCAAGAGAAATGTTATAGGTATTCATGTATTTATTTATTTTAATGAATGCTGAGTTCAACCTCTAGTTCAGTTCCTATTCTAAATTTTAATTTGAACTCAAGTTTCTTTAATGAATCAAGCTTACCTTTGGTGAATTTAAGTTGATTTTAAAAGTAACTCTTGAGAAAACTACATTTGTCTTTTTGAAGTATATGTATGTCTTTCTATATTAGCAAACTAATAATATACAATAACATCATAGCTAAAAAATATTATATATGAATAATTACATAAATAAAGTATACAAATTGGGGCAAATTAGTACCTTGCAAATGTTTATAGTTTTTTATTGTTACCAAGACTTGCCTAAATTAGTTATCTAAATTGTTCTTTAGAGTTGTGTATTGTCCATAATATACAATAATTTAAATTGGATATATTATTTAGTGTAGTGTATCATATTATTTTTTTAAGTATGTTATAACTATCTTGATTCTCGACTATAAATGCATATTACCTTTTTCCAACCTCATCCAGTGGGATTAGTTGTTGTTTGTAAAAGTGCATGCTACTTTTTTAATTATGGATTATAAGAAGAAAATTCTCCAATCATATTTAGAGTTTTACATTGACAATATGCAATGGATTTAATGGGAACAGCTACTGTAGTTATGCCACTTTATTTAAGTTTTGTCCTTATATGAAATACTTTTAAAATTCTACATATATTAATATTATAGTGGATTTTAACTTCCAGAGCTTAATAAATCTGTGCTCCCACTGGCGGTGGTGTCTTCTGATTGGCTAGTTTCTATTACCTTTGTGCTTAAGATTTGCTTCAATCCTTTCAGGCACTGATGGAACAATTGCATGCACGGCTTCATATCTTGTTTGTAATACGATATTCAATTCCATCATGTCACATGCTGGCAATATCAATGTGGGTAACATAGTTGCTTCCCCTTCTGTGCGGTTTAGATGTCTGTAGTACTCAAGTTTGCTTGTTGGCGGAATTTAATTAACTCTACTGAAGCTCTTTTGTGGGAGCCCATTGTGCATGAAGCATGGTCAAAGTACAGGCTTTTTTGTTCAAAGAGATTCTGATACCATGTTAATGAATCACTCAATCTAAAAAGTCTGTTGTCAAGTTAGGAGTTAAGATGGATTTTGATTTTCTTGAACAAATTTTGATAAAATTTACTTAACGTTTTGCTTCCCATAATAATTTCTTCTGAAAAAAAAAAAGTTAAACATCAACATGTTATATGGTTGAATTGAAGTAACCAGTTTATGTGATGGCAGCACATGATTAAATGTCTGAACTATATTCTCTCAAAATGAATAGTCATGTGGTTAGTTGACTTGCCTAACCAACTCTGTAACTCTTTGTTTATTACTTTCTCAGTGGAGTATATTTTGAACGAGAAATTTTAAGCTTTTAATTCTGTATGTTAGCTAGAAGGTTTTCATGTGTTGACATTTATGGAGTTTGTGCCAAGTCTTGTAGGAACACAGCATATTCAAAACTTTGACCAGCTACTTTATTATTGTGCTGCAGTATTATGACATCCGGAAGAAGTGTGAGGGGAGCCTCTGCTATGATTTTTCGAATATGGAGAAATTCTTGAACCTGAAATCTGTTCGGGATGCACTAGCAGTTGGAGATATTGCTTTTGTGTCTTGTAGTTCCACAGTTTATCAGGCAATGTTGGTGGATTGGATGAGGAATCTCGAAGTTGGTATTCCTGCCCTTCTTGAGGATGGAATCAATATGCTTGTGTATGCTGGGGAATATGATCTCATCTGCAACTGGCTTGGTAAGTGCTTATGCCTTTAAAATTTCATATATTAAACTTTTCAGTGCAATGTGTAATGTTCTTTTTCCTTGTGGTATGAATTCAATGATTAGGTAATTCAAAATGGGTTCATGCCATGGAGTGGTCAGGCCAGAAAGAATTCGTGTCCTCACCCGAAGTTCCTTTCACAGTTGATGATTCTGAAGCTGGATTATTGAAGAATTACGGACCATTAAGTTTCCTAAAGGTATGTATCTCTCTCATCCCCACCTCCAACCCCCTCCCTGCACACACAAACATTGTAGATGTGTATGATTGTCATACAAAGCAAATACAAACTTGTCCTTGCTGCTTTAATGTGTATGATATGCTTCATTTACCTACGAACTTTCCTGTGGCTTGGTAAGATGAAGACTTACTTTGATATTTTGTGGGGGGAAATACAGGTCCATGATGCTGGTCACATGGTGCCGATGGATCAGCCAAAGGCTTCGTTAGAAATGCTGAAGAGGTGGACTCAGGGAACCCTTTCAGAATCTGGAGATGATGCGGAGAAATTGGTTGCAGAGATGTAATCTGTTACATTGTAATTAGTTCTGCAAAAGAATACAAAAGTATAATCCAATAACAGAGGAAATTAAGTAACCAGCATGTGTTTTCCACCAACCCGAACTCATTATCTTAAAACCAGGGTGAATCAAAGCCGTGCAATGCAAGCAAAGAACTAATAGAATTTAGTAAAATGTAAAATGTTGAGATGTAAATGGCTTACACTTCAAACTTCACATCGTTAGATTTTCATTGCTTACACATTGCTGAGTGGCACACGAATCCCATCCATTGCATAATTTTTATTTCTTTTACATGATAAAATATTAAATATAAAATAAAGAAATAGGTAAGATTTCTTCCAGTTTTGAGAAACTGAATATAAAACATCCATAGGTAATGTAAACAAATGAAGTTCAATGCTTTAATAATATTATTTTACTTTTCATTTATAAACATTTTCGAGCTATATATAATTTAGACAAATTTTAACTATTGTTCAAATAAGTAAATATAGAAGTATAATTAATTGAGAGAAAAAAGGACTAATTTGAATTATAAATTGATTTAGTTTAGTTAATTAACATATTTAATTTAAATTAGTATACAATGATTGGAATATGCTATTCAACGTATTAAAGTTAATATAACAGTAAGGTAAGTTATTCATTATAACAGATTAACTAAAGTAAAATGAAAGATCAAGAGGAAGAGTACTTCTTTTAATTATTCTTGGAATAAATTGATTATATATATATATATATATTTGTATGTGGGAGAGTCGTAGGAGGAGAAAAAGAAAGAAAAGTAGTGAACAAAAATCATGTCATCTGCTACTTCCATTGGATTATCAGCAAATTCGTGGTTGCGCTGTCATGCCCGAATGCCTCCTTCATGTTTTCCAGTTTCAGTGTCTTATTCTTCTTCTTTGAACTCTTCTAAGCTCTGCCATTATATCCGGAGAGCATCCTCTGAAGGTAAAATTTACAGTCCTATCATTGTCTTCTCTTCATACCCATTTGGGGCATCGTGCCTTTCTTTAAACCAACTTCAATTATGTCAACACTCCTACCCACAAGTGATGTGAATTTTTTGTTTTTTCTTTCTATGTCGTGAAGTATATAGATTTGGAGTTGGAGCTTCTGAGCTTACTTATCTAACTTCTATCAATAAAATTGACAAAAGAAAGGAACTTTTATTCAGGGGGTGCTGCGAATTACAATTCTTTATATAATGTTTTTCCATATTACAGGACTTCCTAATGAGCTGGTTGAAGACTCCAAATTCGTTCCTTTGAATGCGGAGGATCCTACATATGGTCCACCTGTAAGTCATGGTTAGTTTTGAATAACATGTTTTCTATCACTTATTATAACTTTTCACATCACTGCCACGAGAAAATAATTTTCAACATACACACTCTTACAAAATGCCTATTAACTAACTTTTCATGGAAATTAAAAGTTGTTATCTTTCTAGTGTCTCTAATGGGCCTTGATTTCATATTTATTTAGCTTTGGAAATTTAAATTGGGTGAGTTTTGTGGATGCTCATTTCACTCTATCGTGACTTGGGTCAGAACTTTGTAATCTGGCTCTGACATTATATGCAGTCAAACTCAACTTTCTTTCGTTTTGCAGGCCTTATTGTTGTTGGGCTTTGAAGCAGAAGAAGCTTTGAAGGTGATCTTACCATGACCCATGTAGTATGATATGCTAGTCTTTGTAAAGAATAACGTAGTAGTTTCATGTCTTGAAAGATTGAAAATGCCTTCTGCTGTTTCTTTTACTTAAGTGGTCTTTCGGTGTTCTTGAATGTCTAATCAAACTTCGGTCTGGTTATTGTTTGTGCTTTCAATTTGATGACCCAAAATATCATCGATGAGTACCTTTTGTTGATATTTTTGCCACTGTTGAAAATACTCTATATACCTTGTAATGTATCATTAATTTATCAACTGCCAGTAAATTACTATAGTAACATAGCCAAGCAGCTTATGGAGATTATCCAGTCATATTTAACTTCAGATATATTACCATTCAATGCCTAGGTCATCTATTCTTTCCAAATATGTCATTTGTTAGTATAATGTTCATCTCGTTTCTTGAGCAGATTCAACAGCTTTTGAAAGAGTTAGATGGTGAATTCCTGAAGGTAACATCTCATTTCTTGTCTTTCATGACCTTTTTATTTGAAAACCAATAATATTGTTTCCAGGTCTGATTAAACACCCACTTAAATGGCCAAATATTGTTTCCTAATCACAACTAATATAATCAATGCTGTATCTCTTTGACCTACGTGGTGAATTGTGTTACTTTTAGTTCTCACAGATCATTGCTTCAACATTATATATTTCCAAGAAAACAATATTATCATGGAAAAATTACTACGAATTTGATAGTGTAAATAGCACATCACAATCAATTAAAGATGCATTAGATCAACTAAGAAAATGAATATCTATAGTTTACCCATAAATAAACGAAGGGCGAGTTGTGCACAAGACTCCCAGTTAAAGTATGGAGAAGGTAGATTTTAGAAGCCTTATCCCCACAAGTCGATGGGCTATTTCTAGGAACCTCTTACCATTTTGGTTGAGGCTCACCCTCTAGGATTTTTCACATCACTAACAAATTTGGAGGTAATGTAACAATTTTAATTTCCGTAGTTATCTTGAAAAGTATTGAAAAAATAAACAGGGAATATAATGTATCGCATTGCAGGTAATCTATTGTACAGAAGACATGATTACAAGTTCTCTTTGGGAGGCAATGCATACAACACAACAGAGTATGGAAGAGGTCAAGGTATAATTTTTTATGTATTACTTTCATCTAACATCTTTCTCTGTCCACTCGTGAACTTGAACTCATAGAGTGATAATAAATAACAGAAGAAAAGTTTTTCCCTTGTTATTGCAGCCTACCATTTCACACAAATTCATCATTTATTGGCAGTTTGTTATGTAGACATGACATTATTGTATCAAAACTGTGGAGAACTCACACCATCTCTAATTTTGTGAGCATAAGAATCTTTAACCTACAGCACTATATAAGTTAATAAACATGCTTCTAATGCAGTAAGGAACTTTCACATAGAACATATTGATATTTCATTCGGCCATGACAATCCTTAACTTGTGAATTACATTCAAATCTCTTCATGTTCAGTATTTTGTACCCTGCAGATAGCCAAGTCACTTCCCCGGATATGTTTCTTGTCTGGTTTAAGCGGAGAGGAGATGATGATGTTCATAGATTCTTTTCCGGAAACTGGTAAGAAAAATATGATCACATCCTCAATAGTTCCTTTGGGTCTATTGAAGATAAAATCTTTCTTTCTTAATATTCTTAGCAGAACAATGGTTTGGAGTTTTTGTTATGCAGGACTAAAACCAGCTGCATTTGCTGCACTTGTTCCCAACAGTGCCAATAAACCCCTGCAGGAACTGATAGAAGAAGTAAAGGGAGACCATGAGACGCTGGTATGTATTTATTTCGGAAACCATTCTTTGTCATTTTCAATGAGCTTATGATCAATCGGAAACGTATTTTATGACTGCAGACTGGAGAAGAGATATGAATATTTAAATTCCCACTGAATCCATGGGAGCAATTGGAAAGCCACATAATCTGATGAATCTACACTATTAAATCTCAATCAAGTTAGGATTTGAAGTGTACAAAAGCTATGATTGTTCTTAGTCATTATTTTTAGACCATCTTTTCTTTTTCCTTTGTTTAGCAGGAACTTTTAAATTTTGGTCCGTCCACAATGTTAAATAGGATATTTCCTCAGCAGTAGCTGTTACGTGAATTAATATTTATCAAAATTATTAGAATTTGAGGACTGAATGTGCCGATTGAATGTAGGCTTTTGCTTCCTACAACACTTCAATTTCTACTTGCATCCCACAATTTTTGAAAAACCAGTTTTGCCTTTTAGAGTTTTATTTGAAAGGCATGACCTCCATGGAAGACGTGTTTGGCGGTGGTTGTTTAGAAGTAAGACTAGTTGGTTTCAGGTATAGAAGGGTATTATTTTTAGTATTAATGGTTGAAATGATGAAGATGAACGTGTTTGTAGAACAAACAAATGACTTAGAATAGCATTTATGGAATTGGTGGAGAACATTCTGGATAACACAATATGGAAGAGTGCAGGTGGTTGTCATGGTACTCTGTAATCGTTTTTCTAGAACATAATTTTGTACATTCTGGAAAGCACATTCTGAAAGTAACGCACAAGATTTATGGAATGGGAAGTTCATAATATTTTTGAAAGCCTTGATCCAAAAGGTTATGTTATGGGTTATATGTCTTTTGAAAACTGTGTTATGGAATAATAATTATTTTATGGAAAAAAAATATTCAAAATAATATTTGTGATTTCTGCAAAGGTAATTCTATAATTGTATTGTTTTCATCCGGAAACCATATTCTGGAATATAAAATTACAATTCCAAAATTACTTTTCTAGAAATCATAAATATTGTTTTGGATTTCAATTTCTAAAAATTAAATTCTATATTTTGTGTTTCCTAATGTTTGGTTTGGATTGGGTAGTGGAAAGTTGAGGGTGTGAGAGGGTGAAAGTATGAAGATTTGAGAAAAAGTGTGAAGAAAGTTGAAGGTGTTTGGATTGGGGTAATATGTTAGTGTAGATGTTTGACGAAAGTTTATTGAAGTTTGTGAGTGATGTGATGATTGTGAGAATTTTTTTTTTAAATATGTAAAAATATAAGTTTATAAATTTACCATTTTAAAATATTTAAATAATAAAACATGAAATATAAAAAAATACAAGTTCCTTATCATTTTTAGAACATAATTTTTTTTGTAAAAAAAATTATAAATAATATGATGAGTGTGATTGAAAAAAAAAATTTACAAATTCATTTAATATATAAAAAATTAATTAAGTATTTTAGAAGATTAATATTATTTATTATTATAAATTTATTTTTATATAAATTATTATATTTATTTTTATTATTATTATTAATATTTAATATAAATAAAGCAAAATAAAAATAATTAATAATAATATTATTATTATTTATTAAAATTATTTGATTTATATTTATTATCATTATTTTAAAAATTTATTTCAGTTAATATTATTATTTATAATTTTATTATTATTTTATAAATTAATTTTAAATATTATTATTATTTTAATATTTATATTATTAGTATTAATAATACTTTATATTTAAATTATAATTGGATGATTTTTATTAAAATTTATTGTCATGTAAAAGAGATAAAAAGGACATAATTGTATTTTGTTAGATCCATGTTCCTTCATCTTTCTTTACAATTTGCTCAAGATGTGAACAATACTAACTCATGTACCACTCACTCCCATTTCTTATCAAATTAATATATCTAAACATAACTCTTATTTATGACTTTTAGCATAAATTTTACTTTTAGTAATGGCTAAGAGTAGTAATAAATTTTAAAAAATTATATTTTTTCAACTATAATTCTTGTATAGACCATCTAATCAATAGATTAGATTATATTATTGAGGTGATATTAACTTTTGAATTTTCAATGAAGTAAAAGGAATAAATCTATCAAAGTTGTTAACCAGGAGATCTATGGGTTAGAATACAATATAATATATGATTTCGTTGTAACTCAATGGCCCAAATTTTTGTTTTAGCTTAGTCTCATCCATTTCTAGTGATTCATAACCTTATAAAAAAAAGAGAATAACTAAGAGAAAATGATGAATGGATAGACAGAGGACTTCACATTTACTTTTCAATTTTTATATTTTAGTTAGTTCTTTTTTTTAGTTTGCAATTTTTTTTTATCACTCCTTTTTCTTTCTATTCTTTACACTTTATCTTCTTTTATGTTTTTGGTTAAGAATATTTACATTTAAAAGGTGATTGAATTCTTAAAATGAATAACATCGAATATGAAATTGTGTTAGACAATACTCTATTCGAGTTGTTTTCCAATCCTATTCTTGATTAAGAATTGTTTTCTTTGAACATGCACATCAATTGGTTCTATGTTTCATTCATTAGACAAGGAATTTAGATTTGGACTTCTTGCATTCAAGGTTGAACATAATCTGGTTTCCGTTTGATGTTTTATATTTTTGAAATGAAACTTTTTTTCTCTTTACTGCAATTCCTTTTAATTTTTGCGTTTAGATTTTAGTTTATGCATTTATTTCTCCCAACTTCAATTTATTTCAATCACAATTTCAATTTCAGTTATGCTTTATTTTTTATTCCAAGTTTTTATCGTTTTAGTTCATTAGTTGTCCTCCATTATTTTCTTGTTTTTAAGAATTTTATTGTCTCTTTTCAGTTTTTGTTGTTTAAATTTTCTGTTGTTTACAGTTTCTTCACTTTACATTTTTGTCATTTACCTTTTCATTAGACGCTCAAATTTTCATTGATAAGACTATTACACAGTCTAGTAAATGATTGTTGACTAGACGATCTGATAGTTGCACTTATTTTTATATTTCACAAATTCATCTTTGTTTTAGTTTTTTTCTTTTAATTCATTTTTTACATTAATGTATTACTTGAATAGTATAGTTTTATTTTAACCGTCTAATGCATACTTTGTTTATGTTTCATCACTGTAATATTAATTTTTGTCCATTTAATTATAGTTTTTAATTTATGTTTCTAGTTTTCATTTAATTCTTTTGCATAATTGATGACTATTTTACAGCAAATGTGCCGTGTTGTCAGAAATAATAGTTTGTCCCTAAGGACGGATATTGAACCCACAAGAAACAGTTGAATTATCAAGTATAAAATTAACTAAATAAAAAACAAAATAATAAAGTTTGTTGAGAGTTTGTTATGATTGCAATAATTAAAAAGAAATTAATTCAAAGAGTTTGTTGGTTCAATTGGGATTGTGGTTCATTCTTTTTACTCTTTTGTATTTTGAATAGTATGGTAATATTCTATCCTTTGATTGATGTTGATGTCCATATAAAAGTCATTTATATTGATTTTTTGCATATAAAATTATTAAGAGAGTCTCCTAAATATCGATTCTACGCATATTTATAAAAGCTCCTTAGCATGATTAGATGTTGATAGCAATTAAAATTTCAAATATATTCCTAACATTCAAATATGTTAAGCATTATCATTTGGATCAGAAACTTGGAAGTACTTTCCAGTCAAATCTAAGAATCTTGATCATGGAAAACAAACATTACAAATAAAATGACAATACCAATCATCAATCAAGAACATAATATTATATTTAAATATCACCTCAATACATAAGAATTTGAACAGATTATTCTCAATTCCAAAGGGTAGAATTAGTCTCTCATGTTGGCCATTACAAGCATGGAAAACAAGAAAAAAAGATTCAGAATGTTTCTTCTTGACGGCTGCCTACTCTAAGGTTTCTATCACCTCTTATTCTCCCAATTGATATCTAGGATTGTGTCTCACGCCTCATATTTAACCTAGTTGGACTTGGGTTAAGTGACTTCTCGCCTAGACGTGGGTGGACGAGTTAGAAGAAAACAGGCCTAACATCTCTAGAGTGATTTCATCTGGGCGAGATTGGGCTTGCATGGGTGAGATCCTCTTGGAAGTTATGGCTTGGGCGATTGCTGGAGCGTTCCAGCTTTCTCGTTTTATCTTTGCTTATTCTCCTTTTGCCTTTTATCCCTAGAATCCTGAAATTAACACAAATTTGAAAATAAATTGTTATTTTTCAAATTATAATCACGAAGTATGTAAAAAGGTTTAAATTCATAAATTAGTGGGTTATATTATAGTTATTTTATTTATTAATATCCATAAGTGTTAGTATTTTAATATGAAATATGGCACTTATCAATAATTTCATTTTATTTTTAGTTTCTATAGTTCAATTGTTGGTAGACGATCTAGTAGTTGAATATCATTAGATGGTATACTTCGCAACTCTGTTTTTTTGTTTGTTTTCATTTATGTTGTTATATGTTTTCAATTATAAACTTCATTCAAACTCCCAATTTTAATTTGTGAAAGAGAGAATACCAAACGATGGATTCAATTAACATGTGTCCTCAAATTTGACCTAAGTTAGCCTCTATATATTTAAATGGGGAACTTAGTTTTTGTTTGATAAACTTGATGCCAAAAAAAAACTTTATCAAGATATAGATGATGTTGATATGGAGTACTCTTTATATTATAATACATTGTATAATGAATATAGGGCACATGATTGTATTGATGCATTTATAACAAAAGAGATAAAGTTCACGGTCACATTAGTATTTACATAATGTGTATTTATAAAGCATATTTGGTGAATTAAATAAAAACAATCATACTTTTGTAGGTATTTGTTGCTCAGGGTGACCTATTGAAGTGGGCAAGAAATGTTGCCTATAAATTTGGCTTTATTATTGTTATATTAAGGTCGAATACATAGAATGGACAACGATGAAGGAAGAAGTGCATATTATTAGATTTGAGAGATGAGCTAAATACAAATGATACAAAATGGACTTAGAAGTTATAGTGGAAGTAGGAAATGTTAGTGACCTTTTAGGTTATGAGAGAAACCGGTAAAAGTTGGTGAATGATGGATTGTAAAATACGTTAGTAGTCCATGCTTGTTGATATAACAAGGAGTTTAGTGAAGCCTAGAAATATTTTGCTAACAATAAATGAGCATAATAAAAAAAATGTAATTACTATAAAAACAAGTTTATAATACAAGGCATGTGTATCATAGATCAGTCTGAGCTTATAAAACTGAAATGTAACAATTGATAATGTTAGTTGAGTGAGACATGAATATTCATTGGTGTTGGTTTAATGAGGGTACGAATATGATGACAAATATCTTTTACCATTATGTTGATGATGAATAGTACTTATAAAACTACTAAATCCTTTTACCATTATGTTGATGATGGATAGTACTTATAAAACTAACAAACAAAGGATGTCCTTACTTGAGGTTGTTGGTGTTAACTCAACATTGTTGACCTTCTTTGCTAAATTTGTTTTACTGACATTTGAACGTGAAAATAACTTTATGTGAGCCTTTCTCAAGGGTTGTTTTTTAGAGTTGACTCATAGTTAATGATAAAGATCTTGCTCTCATCAATGCAATAAATGGTGTGTTTCTCGAAGCTTGTAATTTTCTATGTCGTTTTCACATTGATAAAAATATGAAAGCAAAGTGTAAAATATTAGTGAATCCATGAGAGGTATGGGATCAAGTAATGGAAGCTTGAGGATCTAATGGTGACTATGATGATGCAGAAGGATTTTGACATCGTGTTCAGGAATTTGAAGTTGTTTGTTCTCCATGGTCTATATTCATTGAATATGTCGATGGTATTTGATTAATTTCTCGCAAAGAAAAATTTATTAAGGCATTAGTAAACCTGTCAAGGTTGGGTACTTAAGATAATATGTGGTACTCATAATCATGATTTGTATAATACATTAGTTGGTCATCCATATGCAGGAAGATTAAAACGAATGAACATTCAATGCTTGTTGATATGACTAAAAGCATGGTTAAGCCGGGTACATTCTACGTACTTTGAAGGAGAATAATGAAGATAATATGACAACAATAAAACAAGTATACAATGTAAAATATACATAATATAAAATATAAAAAATATTTTTACCGAAGTGGGTTGGAAAACTAAAAAAAAAAACACCCAATATTACGTAATCCAGAACTCAAATCATAAACTATACCGGATTACGTAATCCAAAAATCATTGAACCCAAAACTATACCGGATTACGTAATCCAGAACTCATTGCATCCTACACTATACCGGATTACGTAATCTGGAACTGCTGGAAAACCAAAAACTCTACCAGATTATATAATCTGGAACTTCTGAAAAATTCATAACCTACCGGATTACGTAATCCATAATATAATTCAAAACGTACCGGATTACGTAATCCAGTTCCTATTGTCCGAATAACATACATGCTTTTCAAATGCTTCCCATATTCAAATACTTCCCAGATTACATTTCAAAATTAAAATCAGTAAAATTACTAACATATGCATGAAAAGGACACTCGTGAATGATGGAGAAAGAGAAGTTTAACAAAGATGGAATGGAAGTGTGAAGAAAAACGTAAAGAATGAGATTTTGAGGGAAGGAGAAAAGTGAAGGAGGTGGGAGGTGGTGGGAGCGGCGCTTAAGAGTAAAATGAAAGAAGGTGAGAATGAAAAAGTGAGATTAAAGTAGCTTAAACTAATATTTTAATATTTTAAACTAATATTTTAAACTAATATTTTAATATTTTTACTGAAGGGTATAATAGTAAATGTGTTTTTAGTATAGTATATTTAGTATAGTATAGGATGCTGAAAGAAGCCATGGAGGTGAAGGAAGAAGCTGTCCTATACAATTCAACCACAAACCAAAAAATATTTTGATATAATCTGTCCTCCACAATCTTCTCAGCATACTTGACCAACTGTGACAACAATAGATAGCTTGAGGAAATCTTCCCACAGGAGAGAGGGAGAAATAGCAAGAAAAAATCTAGTTTTAAAGAATACCATAGAACACTAACAAAACATGCCTAATTTTTGTTTTGTCTTCAAATTTGTTAAAGAAGCATCTACACTTAGTGAGACTTGAAACTACTTAGAAGCATCTACTTAATGTTTCACCGAAAACAATTGAGTACATATTGAATTTGCTGAGAACTGAGACGTTTAGTTGATAGGTTTCTATAAAAGTTTTTTCGCGTAAATGAGTCTTTGAAAATATTCTCATTTTATATCTAAGTCATTTCATTAATAAAAGTTCATACAATAGTTAAAATATCATGTTGATATGTTTTTTCCTTCTAGGTGACTCCTACGTTCGAGACATAGTAAAAATGAAATTTACTTACGTATAAATGTGACTTTAAATAATTTATCATCTTATATATACTTTTAAAACTTTCCAGATCTTGTAAAAAAAATACTAATGTAACTCAAAGTTTGCTCCAATGATAAAATGCGAGGTCATTGTCATGCCTAAAATGAAAATAGGGAGGAAATTTCCTTTTTACTACACCATGACTTTTAGAGTTAGGTCCTTTCTTATGCTTTCTCAATCTTCTGTCGTGGTGTTCAATATGTGGTGAAGATATATTGTAGATATGCATTACACCTCTAGATTTGTTGACAAAAAACATAACATACTACTCTTCTTTGAAGTTCTTGATGTGTTGGTTTAACTTGTTTTCATTAAAATTTAAATGAAAAATGTTTACTAAATTTGTCTTCAGAAGTCGGTTATTGTATTTTCTTGTTTAGGGTAATGTTTACTAAATGTTCCTGAAGTTGTTTGATTTTATAGAAATGTTCTCATCCACTAATGTATTAGATGACCATGAAGATCTTGGTTGTATTGGCCACGACCATAAATCATTATTTCTACCACCAGAATTTTGAAGGGATAAAAAACAATAAATCAAGCAGGATTCTTATTTGTAATCTTAAAAATTTATTGAATATAAATGAGGTTTTTATTGATATACAAGCAGTTGACTACCTAAGGGGAAAAGGAAGCTTCATCCAGAGTGATGCCAAGAGGAGCTAAGAAAAAATGAATTTAGAAGGTTCTCCATCCCCTTTTCAAGTTAAACCCCATTTCCCACATTGATTTGTTTATATTTTAGTACCTTCTTTTAATTAGACACCAAATGGATTTAAGATATATTATTTTGTTCGAAGATTTGAAGAGTAAGAGAAGTAAGGCCTTTAGATTAACTTTGAAAACATTTCAAAAATAATAGAAAAACTTGAATGCAAAACAATAAACTATTCAATTACTCATTTACTTGTATTTAAATCTCATCCTACTCAATCTCACACTCAATAGACGTGTAGAAATAAGAAATATGACATCTGATAAGATTCTCCTTAACAAAAGACACATGCAAAACAAAACAAAAATCAAGAATAGAGTTGTGCGTATTAACTTACTCTTTTATTATTGAAAAAGTACAAATTTGAGGTCACATTGATTAGAAGAATTGAAAATAGTATGCTAAGAAACAGCGGGAACGATTAATGAACAAATTCTAGGACATTGAACGTAATGTCCTATAATTCATTTTGCATATTTAAATTGAAATACCAGTGTCAAAATTTCCTGAAACAAGCTAATGCGATAACACCAAGCAAAGCTCAGCATCAGTAAGGAATGATCTGTAAAATTGCATTAAATTGACGCATCTACATAACTCCTGTTAGAAAAACAAAGCTCCACCACTACAATATACAACGAGCATGAGGTGAAATAATTGCAAGACGGCAACTAATCCTCCGATGCTCTGCAACGTCAATGTTCCGTAGTTTGAAGGATTATACATGTTTCATCTGTACCGTATTGAAAATTATATGACGACACGCTGTGTGCCACTGCATCAATGAAATCTGACAATAGTAATGAATTATTTTCTCTTTACCATCATTAAAGAGGTTCAAGGGAACCACTTTTCAATCTTTCCATCCGCGCTTGAAGGCCAGACAGTGCTTTCTCGTCCATAGGAAGTACACCACCTTGTAAAGTATTCTCCGTACCAACATGCTCTGATGTACGAGGAATCTGACTAGGAGGAAGTCCATGATTCAAGTTGTCATTTGCACTTGCTAAGTGCCTACCAACAGATTCTGTACTCCCAGCTGCAGCTGCTAATTGCATACTCTTCATCCTCTCTCTTATTGCATCTAACGTACCACTGGTTACTGCAGTTCATATGTAACTTCTCCTAGTCAAAATTATTTCTTCAATGTAAAATTAGGGTACAAAACAACTAAAATTATGTTCACATACCTCCTGTCATAAATCTATCATTTCTTTGGTCACCTAATGTATAGTCAGAATTTAAAGCTCTAGACGTAATGGCATTCACAGGCCTATTTTCCTCACTGTATGATGGCGGTAAATTAAAATTTGTTGGGTCAGGTTTCACATTTAATTTAGCATCACCCAGTGGATTTGCATTCACAGGTGAGAGAGGTGCAAAATCAGGGGAAGATATGTTTAAAGATGCCGGTGGAGGAGTAGGCATAGGTAAACTCGAGGGAGTTCTTCCAGCTGCAGCATTCTTCTCCATCTGCCAAAATGTTAAAATCAATTGCCAATCGTCAAATACTCCGAATTGCTCATAGAAATACAAAATGCAAGCATTAACATGTGGTAATACAAGTAAATAATCTCAACCTGAGCAAGACCATCTCTAATATAGGTTCGAAATGCCTCACTAGCATTTTGAAGCTGAGCAAATATGTCAACCTAAGATAAAGCACAAAAACCTTAATCAAATAAGCAAAAATCGTATAGGATGAACATTTACTAAAAAACATCACATTACATATCTGAAAATTATCATCATCAATCCACTTTGAAATTAGCAGAGCATGAAATTGAGTTTGAAGGGAAAGTGGAAGAAAGGAAAATTTCAAAACTGTTTCTGTACGTTAATTTTTCTCTTCCTTATCCATCCATCCACTTTCACTATAACTAAACAAGAACAAAGATCCATATTTCTGTTATCTTTCCTCCCAATCAAAATACCCTTAATTCTTACCTTAGGGTATAATTGGGTAATCCGATACAGCTCATATAGCCCAATTGTGCAAGTTTGCTTCTCCCCAATCTTCTTAAATATAGCAGCCAACTCTTGCTGCAATATAATTTTGAAGACAAATATAGTCAAGGGTGAAATATGGCTTTTAAGTTAAGTTGCAGCAAAATATGATATTAGAACATGATAACACAACGAAAAACAATAAATTAGAAACATTGAAAAATATTTGTTAGGATTGCGAATTAAATTATAGGGATAATAACAAGAAGTTGAGTATCTTCTGTGCTGCCTCACTAATTATGGCAAGTGGGAGTCAAATAGAATTAATGGCACTGTCAATCCCCTGCGAGGCAAGCAGACAGATTCACAGGTCATTCTCACCTTATGACCCATTTTTATAAAAACACCTCATATTTCTGTTCTCCTTGAAGCACAATTACATCTCTTGCTCCATGTCCTACTTATTAATGTATTGTATTATAATGTATTAGGCTCTTATGACATTAATAACTACGATTTTTCAATTTAAGTTCGTTTAATGTAGTGAAATACAGGTTATTTTCTTTTTTTATGCACATGTATACGTATGTACAAATATAGTTTCGCATTCTGGGGGTAGGATCTTCCATCCAAATAAAATTTCTAGGTAGAATTAAGTTTAACAACAATGATACTGTTATAGTACCCAAGATACTGAGAAATAAAGCATAATTATACCTTTAACTGGGCATCAGCAGAATGGGTTCCTGAGGCTGAATTATTGGTTGCTGAATCTCCCCAATGATTTTGTCCCCCAGGTCCAGATGCAGTCAACATTCTAGCGGCAGCCAAAGTCTAAAATTCAAAAGTAGGAAAAATAGAGTATAAATAAGACTACTTCAACAATAAATCACATTAATTTGTTTTAATTTATACCTCAAGATTAAGTTCAATGTAGGCAAGGATGATAGGTTGAGGTTTTGCATCAATAGGAACCATTGAAAGATGACCCTTTATCGCTGCACCACGAAGCTTGACAAGTTCATGCAGAACAGTTTTTACCATTCGTAAGGGTTTGTCATCAGCACCAGCCCTGTACATATTAAACATTAGAAAATAGAAGTGATTCAAGTATTATTTTATAAGTAAAGAAATAGCAGCTCTATCAATCACTCAGTACCTTCTTCTAATTTCCTCCATTCCCAAGTCTTGCAGGTACAAATGGATGCTTTGAAGTATGCGATCTAGGTCAACATCATATATAGTACTCTGAAGAACCTGCAGCACAAACAAAATACATGTTAATGCTAAACAAAAAACTTCAATTAATAACTATTCAAGCCAAATTATATAAGTCTACAGTGCTTAATTAAATATCAATAGAACCATATATAATTCCAATAGATTGGTTAATGGATTTGTTAATAATTGAATAACCAATAGAAATTAACTATTAAATAATCATCAAAAAACTAAAACTGTTAATTCATCCATCCAATAAATATTATAACAATTATGTGGATGGGTAGATGAATCATGAACTAGATATTTCTTTGCCACCAAAATTGGCATGGTGAATGTACAAATTTCTTCATTGAAAAGTTATCATTTTACAAAGCATAGTAGCCAATCTTAGATATGCTATTACCACGGCTTGCGTAGTAGACTCTATTAGATATATAAGTGAAAGTTTAAAGTCAAAAGTACTATAAATTCAAGACATTCATCATTGATTCATGCTACCTGTGGAAGTTTAAATAAAAAGGAAATATAATAACCTTTTAGAACCCAGAGCAAATAACAAATTGCTCGATACAGCAACCTTTGCTTATGGGCTGTATTACATTAGTCCAATTAACTTTAGAAAACCAAAATAGTTTGTTTTATGTTTATACTTATATCCTTTATCACTTTACCGATGGCTGCACAAGTTACCTTTGTAAGCTTGATAAGGCATTTCACAACTAGATCAGAAAACTTTTGATTTCTGGAAGAAAGAGACTCGTTTGATGCTGGTGAAGGCCACCTGGATGGATCTAATGGCCGTAAAAGATTGATTAAGACAACAAAGGAAGAAGTACGATCTGCATTATCCTGTATTTACACAATAACTAGTTACTAAATAACCTGCACTATAATACATAAGCATAATGCCTCACATTGCAGTTCAACAGATGGGGGGGAGATAAAGTTCCTAACCAGAATCTTGAGCATCAATACATTCAATGCTTTCAACAACTGGCTTCCATCTTCCATATGAGGAACCCTGTCATCCAAGAGCCACAGAAGCAGCTCAGTAATGAGACTGTTAAGAGTGCTCTCATTTACAGCATGTGCTAATCTTTTATTCTGAAAAGTCTGCAATTCCCAACACAAATTAGCAATCACAAATAGCTATTAAAAGACATCATATGATACAAATTCCAACACCACCAAAAAAAATTACCTGCATGAGAGTATTAAGCACATATTTACAAGATCGTGACGAAGCCCCAGTCAAATTGAAGTCAAAGGTTCTTGCAACCTATTTAAAATGATTGGACAATAATTAAAACATGAAAAACATTCCCAAAATGAGAGAAGTATATTAAGAAAGTTATCTCACCTTATTTGCAAGGCATGAAACTAACCTATCTGCATCTTTCACCAGTTCATCCATAACAATGCCTTCTGGGTCATTAGAGACCTGACCTAACTCATAACAAATAACTTTCATTCCATCAACAGACTGCACCAAGAAAATCAGAGTTCAACATCCAATTTCAAAACATCACAAAGTGAATTGGAGATCTCAAAAGATTATATCAGCAAATTATTCAGTTTAATTCACCTGTTCAGGAGAACCAAAAGAAATTATTTCAAGTGCTTCATTCCAATCTGGGGGTCCATTAGCAACAGCAGAAGAACGGGAAGTCAACTGTCTCTCAATGTTACTATCAGGTTGACCATAATTTTTCCTAACATCAACATGAGCGATAATGAATAATAAAATGGGATAATTTGGGACAGGATAAATTTCCCTTCAATCAGGAGCAGAAAATGAATGAATATCAGTAAAACTTTTACCATACCTCAATATAGGACCAGCAAGAGATCTAGACATCTCTCCACTTTGCTCTGCAACATCAGACCTGGTAATGGAAGCAATAACAGAAAATTTTCACGATTAAAAATCTATATTTAACTTTTTATGTTTAATAATCTGCACACAAAAAAACTCTTCAGTCCAGGTCATCAGGAAATACGTTAACCAATCCCACACTTGCGAATGAAAATGAGAAAGGATGCTTAAGACATAATTATCTCTCAGCTTATTAAGGGAAGATATAAAAAGACTACACCTAGGGCTTTAGGTGAAAAGAAGTACAACAAAAAACAGCCTTTTAGCTTTCCCAGAACTTGGTTAGAAGATAAGTTAATCCAGTTTAAGACCCATATACACCCTTCATGTTCCTCCGCCTCATTAAAAAAGAGTTCATAATCCTGAAATAATCACATTGAGAAATCACAAATAAATTATACTTCCTTATGACTCCTATAAATTCTCTAAAGGAAAGCCTGGAACCAACCAAACCATCCAAGTATTCCCAAAATTTCTTTCAAAAGCACTTCTAATCCTTCTTGTGGTGCATAAGAACTATGGATATTGATAGCCTCTTGCGAAAAAATCAATTTATGAGAGAAAATGCTATCTGGATGTACAGTGCTACCTTTGCCAAATCGGTAGATTGGTTGGCAGTTGACAAGCTCTAAGGTCACCAAAAGCATTATATATCATAATAAGCTAGGATAATAGGACACAATTCAAGATTGTCAAACTTGAATTTACATAAACTTGTGAACCTTCCATAAACTCAACGCATAACTCTTAGGTAGTGGAAAAAATATTAAGAACCCTATTATTAATGACATATAGGCTTACCCAAACATTATTAACAAAATAATTCAACATTTCAAATTTGTCATAAATCAAAAAGAAAATCAGAATAATAAAGTGCAATAAATTAGTACTAAATAAGCTCAAACTACAAGTATGAACAAAATATATAAAGATTCATAAAAACGTGTTAATAAAATGAAAACATTTTATAAAGGAGTTAACTTCTTCAAATCAAGTCAAGGTATAAAACAGTCATTTTGAGATCAATGGGAGCAAAATTTTAAAAATAAGTTCAAACACATTGAGTTGAGAGTTTGTGCAAGTTAAATTGTTTTGTTTAACTAGAACTGTAAAATCATAAAAGAGTTAACTCGAACAATCATGATATGTGAAAGTCATTGTGTAGTTAGTTACTAAGTTCATTTCTACTTTCTCGAAAGGAACTATATCATGCATATCCATCATAATATTTTCAATATAGACAAGATATACTTTCAATGTTTTTACCTAAACAATTCATCCAAATCCTAAAATTTAAACAGCCGTAATCATAATGCACCTTCCCCCAAAAATATTTATGCTACACCAAATAGGATTCCAGCCTCGTTTAGTAGATAAAATTATCAAACATATTAAGAGTAAGCAAATGTAAAAAATAAAAAATTAAGTGATGCTTATATTTTCATTTTTAAATGATGATTGTGATCAAGAAGAGATCATAGAACAAATTATAAGGAAATAATAAACTGACGGAACAGCATAAAATAAAGAACGGATTGGAAAGATTGGACACACCCATTTTCCCTGACTGAGCGTCGTAAAATGGCCCTTGCTTCACCAGGCTTCCCTTCCTTCTTCTTTTCCATCTCCCGTACCTAATAAAGTACAAAACCAACATCATCAAGAGCTCAGTACATCAAATGGAGACAAATCAGTAAAGTATGTACTGACCTTCCACTTGAATCTATCATCTAACATGCTTTTTTGAGCCTCTGTTAGCTTCCCAACAAAATCCCAGATGTCATTACCTGCATAGCAAGATTAAAAAAGAAAAATAACTCAGCAGGTTTATGAAGAAAAGAAATAAAAATTCAGCATCTATGTTCGGAAAGTGAAAAAGTAAGTGGATCACTTTATCCATGGAGAAGGACATGCCACTCATGCAATTTTCACACTAGTGCAAAAACTCATCCCAATCCCTATATATCACCAGGCAGAAGGCACAACTCTTTCCCAAGCACGTTGAAACACCTTGAAAATTTGAAACATAGTTCTAAAGGGTGTGGCATACCTAGAATCTTATAACCAGTAGCAAGTGTATTTAATGCAGCTTTCCTAGTTTCACCATCCCGTTCTGCTGTCAAACTAGCAACAGCTTGCAATGATTTTAGCTGCCCAGTAATCTGTCCACATAATGTCAGTAGTATTCGAGGAAAACAATGAGAGAAGAAAATAATTAAAAAAAAATAGAAACAATACCTCAGCACCATGATTATCAATAATAAATCCAACCAGATCAGCACATTCAATTCGAGTTCGGTTATTCTTGGAGCGCAAACCCTCTAATATATAGGGGAAACATTTAGATGCTGAATATATGGCAACAAATTGTTTGGTCAGCTCGCGCATTTTTTCTCGTACTTTCTCAATGTTATGCCCTAACTGCAACAATAAAATAAGAAATTAACTTCTACTTCACCATCTGTAACACCAAAGTAAGCAGACTCCTATAACCCAGTACCTTGCGTTATAACCAAAAATTAGCTGAAATAAACTAAACCATTAGAAAGATTCACTGGAATAATAACATTCTACAAATATAGTTGCTAATATTAACCTTCTCTACTAGGCATGGAAGAAACACTGCCACTTCAGATTCTGTGAGAGTGTAACCCTCATCCTTCAAGGTGTCAAGGAGTTCTGGAAGAAATTCCAGCACCTGAGCAATTAAATTGAATAAAGTTACAACTGACACCGTACATCTCCAAAATAAAGGAAGGAAATGAAATCACAATAAATAAACAAAAATAAACAAAACCTTCAATAGACATGTTGTGTTTGATTTGCAAAACTGTAACACAAACCACCTCAGAAGAATGTCTAAAACTTCTATTACTTCCTTAGCAATGGACGGAAGTGCCTGAAAAGTGCAATTGCAGTTTGTAGAAGTTCCGGTACATAAAACACTTCAAAAGCACGGTAGTTATTGAGAATGTTAAAAGAACAATACCTTCTGCAGCATTAGAATTCCATCAACTTGCTTCTTAAAATCTGCACTTAAGAGTCTCCTGTGTAAATCCTCTCGGAAATACTTCATCATATCATTCTGCAAATTACAATCACATTTAATATAATTCAACAGTTATAGAAAGTTGGGAGTTATGTATGCTTAGTCCTCAACAAACAGTCCCACCTCAAGATCTTGAATTTGCTCAGGACGTGGGTCCTCAAACTTACACCTTCGAACCACCATTCTCTCCCTATCTTCCTGCATGTAAGACAATCATCAAGATTACAGTCCAACCACGCATACTTTTAATATCTCAAGTAAAACTTGGTAAAACAACAATACCTTATTTGAATCCTTGATATTTAACAAAGCTTGAGACTGTACCACTATATCTTGAACAGATATTGGTTCAGATTTAGTGCCTTTTGTTGCCACAGCTCTCTGTTGAGATGATGAAACAAATGGTTAGAAAAAATTCCAAACAAATTTAAAAGTAATTAACAAAAAAAAAACTTACGGAAGATGCAGCTCTGTTTCCATGTTTTGAAACACCATTGGCAGTTGATTTTCCCACCTTCATTTTTGCTGGTGCACCCACTGAAACTGATTTAGCCACCTCAAATGACTCTGAAGACAAAAATTGTGAAGGTAAGATAAAAATAAGAAGAACAAATTCACCATGATTAGCAAAGAAGAATGAGAACATACCTTGAAAAGCTCCATATGGTTTCAACTTCTCAAGAACCAAAGTCAAAGCTGGTCCATGAATGTCTTTAACTATCTTTTCAATCTGAAAAAGCAATTTAAAGATGCTTGGCTATCACAATAATGTTAAGAAAAAAAGAGAAGAAACAAGCATTGTTCTAAAACACATACCATTTCATGTCCACTAACTCTCAGTATCTCATTAATGCAAGCTTCTGCTGCCTTGCGAACATCAGAAGATTTATCCTAAGAATAAGCCATCATAAATTTCGTTCAAAAGATTAGTGTGAATTAGAATTAATTTGATAAATGTTATAACCACAAAATCTGAGTAACCAGACCGTACTGTCATTGCGGAAGAGGCAGGCTTCAGCAGTTGTGCAGCTTCAGCAAAACTACTTAACCCAGAAAGTTGCTTAGATAACCAATCAAAAAGATCTTTACGCCCATCCGCACCAACTTTAGAGTCCACCAAAGCAATTGCAATATATGGAACCTAAAGTAAAAAACATACTAAGGACCCAGATACTGAGGGCACAGAAAAACAGAACATAGGATAAGGACAGACCATTTTATCAAGATGAACAGCAGCCAACCAAGAATCTAAAGTATTCAGTACACATTCTCTCATGTGCTTCTTGTTGTCACCAAGACATTTCAATATATCAGACAGAATACCCTTCAACAAACAATTTCAGTTAGGTTCATATAGTAAACAGCAAAAGGACAATACCACAACTGGAAAAAAATTATGAAAGCCTGACAGAATCATCTTACCTTGCTTGCCTTTTCTACAGCTTGCCCCATTGCAGATGCAACATTGCCAATTGTCGTCAAGGTAGCCATGACAATGTTTTTGTTGCTATCAAAGAGTCGTCCCCTAAGAGCTCCAAACAACTCACCTGGTAAAAAAATAGTAAAGAACAAATAAAAAGACTGACAAATTCTAAAATATACCAAGCATCTTATTCAATGGGGTAAAGGTTGATGAAAGGGTGAGTAAAGGGCATAAGGCTAAAAAACAAAACAAAAAATGTTAATGAAGTACCAGTTCCAGTTGCTTGAATGCGCTTATTAGCCTCTTCCAATATTTTGTTTACAGCATCAACAGACTCCATACGAACCTATAGTAAGGAAAAATGCACAGCAAAATTAGTAGCAAGAGTACAACAACATACTTCCCTAATATCTGAAAGCCCAAAACAACCTCAAATACAAAATTAAAAGCAAACTGCTTGCTTTTATCAAACAAACCTTCCAATCAGGGCTTTCCAAGCTCTTCAGAAGAGTTTGAGTGATCTTTCCACTGATGTCTTCACGAGGCAAGCCATCAAGTCCACCAGTAACAACAGGTGTAGAGGAGTCCGAAGTCCTGACAGTTCTCTTGGTAACTACAGATGCTCCCTGAAGCAGTCGAAATTATATGACAGCACTAGGAAAACCAAGACACAACATACAACTAAACTCACCAAATATAGCATACCTCAAAAGGATTCTTCTCATATTCCGTATCAAGGGCACTTAGCAGTGCAGGCTTTACATCAGTAAGAAACCCTTTAATGTCTGCAAGAAAAAAAGGCTTAGACCCTTGAAAACAAAATTGAGAAGAAAATCTGAAACACGGAGTCACCTGGACCAACAAATCTATGCAGAACACCCAAGAGCTTAATTGATGCATTTCTAGTAGCAGCAGTACTTGACTGCAGCCCAGTGTCTTTAAGAAAATCAATTAAATCCTGCATAATAAGATTTGCATTAAAAAGTTAGAAACTTTAACCAAAACATTGACACTAAAAAGTACAAAAAAAATCTATAATGCACCTTAAGCTTTATATGAGAGACACCAAAATCCTCGACAGCAGAAACCATCCACAAAATTCCCTCACTGAGAACCTTAGGATTCTTATGCTCCTTCATGATCTTGTAAATCTACAATAAAAAAACAGTTTTCCAAACATTCATTAAATCAAGATAAACAAAATCAATAATATATATCCAAAAAGGAACAATCTGGCATTAACTTAATACCAGGAATTAATTACAAAAGTTAAACAGCTACACTGAGACTGTTCTACAAAAGCTAATTACTAGTATTTTACTGTATTACAGTCACAAACTTACAATATCCTAAAACTGTTCACTGCCATCATTTTAACTCTTACTTTTTTGTCATGTTTCTCAAAAAAAATATTACTTAAGATTACTAAGAAATTATGAGATTCAACTATGAAATATATAACTTACACTGATTTATTAAATAGTAAAAATTTGGTACAGAAAAAAAAATATACATCAGTTATATGATTTGCTAAGCCAACCATCTTTCACAAAACCACACATATTTGACGAAATGTCACCTTATAATCATCAGATGATTAATAATGGATAATCTAAATTCACCTTGTATAAATGTTCATGTAGTTAACACTAGTCACAAACAACAGTGCAAACAATGACACTTACCAGTAGTGAAAAGACAGTTGTATTACTTAAAGCAGTGATAACACAAAAGGAGTTGCTAATAGACCATAACTTTACCATATTCAAAGCAAAACAAAAAAATCAATCACACCCTTTCCAGGGCATATGTTTATATGATTCACAGGCTAGGAGCACACTTGCGTCCTAACAACCAGAATATATGCTTATAAAGGGAAACCAAGCTTACTCTTTCAAAAATGAATCCTGGACCAACGGCTTCACAGAAAGTACTCAGGCATTTCATAGCATGTGCACGTGTCTTAATATCTGCTACACGTTCACTTAGTCCTAAAAATGAAAAACAAGTGGCAAATCAGACCAGTCGTTCCTAAAGTAAAAACTATTTATTAATGGTCATAGCTAAACTACCTACCCGAAAGACAAAGTACTACACACTTCTTTGGAAATTTAGCTGCAGTTGAACCTATATGAGTGACCACTTCAATGACCTGCTGCTGAACCTGCACAAGGAAATACAAGCTTAGAACCCTCTTAATCTCCTTCCTATGTTTTACAACAAATCATTAAAATAAAGCATTTTAAATTCCAAAAAAAAAAAATTAGAACCTGAACATTTTTCTCTCCCCATCCAGGTAAAGTGCAGAGTAAACGAATCAAAATTTCTGCTGATTGGTTGAGGTCCTGTAAGCCTTCTACCTGCTGTTTCAGTGAAGAAATGGCTGCAAATATCTAACTTCAGCAGCCTTATTTTATCAAGCATTTCATAAAGGCATCACCAGAAATTAGAAGGAAAACAGACTATATTTTATTATCTTTCATCCCCATCACTTTTGACCACAGAGAGATGACAGACCATATTTCAAAAGATATCACAGGATGAAATGTATTCAAGTTTGAATATGGCAAGCCCAGTTTCACTGTATCCAATGGACAATCCAAAAATACAACAATTACACTTTACACAAAAATTTAAAACTGAGACTCTCCATTTAAAATATAACAGCTTAGTTACTAGCAGTTTAGTTCTATGCTCAGACCAAAATTTATGTTACAGGATAAAACCAATCCATCAATAGTCCAACTCATCATATAATAGACATTGTAATAATCATTCAGAGGTTAAATCCTCAACCAGATGACCCATCCACCCCATTTACCTACATGCATCCTCCCAATATCAATAATAAAAAATAAACAAAGTCACCACAAATAGGAGACTGCCAACCTTCTAGACGCTCTTTCCACACAGCACTTTTCAATAGAGCAATAGTATCTGACTGTATAAGAGAACCTATTCGATTTTCAATCTCTTCAAGACCCATCTCAGTAGGCTGCATAATGTTAGACGCAGATTAAATAAATATAATCAGTTATCAAAGAAACTGAGAAGAAATATTCAGATTGAAGAGACAGATATCAATTTACCTCAACATCCTCAGGTTGTTCAATTGATTTTGAAGCCTTCACTTGTGCAGCTCCATCTGTTTTTTTGTTTGTCCCAGACTTTACAGCCCCTCCTTTCTTAGTGACAGGCTAGAATGCACAAAATATTTAACTAATCAACTCGCATTCAACAGAAATACAATAATAACGTCATCATATATTAAATAAAAAGGAAGATACAATCTTACAACTGACTGAACAGGTCTCTTTCCACTAAGCATGCTTGCTGCTGACCTTTTGACAAATGCACTTTCAGAGGTCTGTATGCAAATCAAGTGGCATATAAATGTTGGTCCTCCAATATATACATTCAACTTTAAAATTAAATCATCAACAAGTTTGTCTTTTCTATATTCTTAACATAGTTCTCAAATTCCTCTCCAAAACCCATTTTAGCAATTTAACATTCATATTCCATGTGAAATTTAAGGTAAAGATTGGAATCACGTTTTTTTAATGGTTTTAAAAACCTTTGGGAGGGAGATTGATTGATCCATGAAAGGGAAACTGGGCAGAGGAAAACTTCCAAACTACTTATAATCCAACAAAATAACCAATTAAAGCTAGGAGCAACAGATGAACGAAGTGAAACTTAAGTCAGATTTCTTGAGCTAAAAACAAAATAAAAGAAAAGTAAACCCACCTCAGCAGAAGATGCACTTGCACGCGTATTTTGCACAGAAGCTGGAACATCATTATCAAGTGTCAGCACAAAACGAACATATTTACACATTAATCATCAATAAAATCACAATTTAGATAATTAATCAAATTAGGAAAGTTGGTCTCTCAAGCCCAAAACTTGCATTTTCCCTTCACATCTAATAGTATATTTTTTTATAATAAATAAAGAATACGAACCTGCAGAAGAACCACCAGGCACAGCATCTTCAGAACCTGAAATCATTTCCGAAAGCTTCTTTCTTCTAACATCATCAAGTTTCTCCAACGACCTCTCAAGAGGTCTCATGCCAACCAACTATTTAAATGAGTGAAGGAAGTGTTGTTCAGAACCAAGTAATGTGCAAAAGCATATTCTAAAGCAAAAAACAGATGTAGTTGAAACAACTTCTACCTTAGCTATTGCTGCCAATGCTGAAAAGGCAGCATCCCTGACTTCAGGAGTGCCGTCATTTAGGCACTGAAATATCCAAATTTTATCATTTTCAAAACATATACAATATAAGACATACATTTACAGTGTATTTTTTACAGAAACGATTGAAATAAATTGTATCCTAGAATAAACAGCAGGTCAGAACTTGAAAACTAAACACAAGGCAAATAATCACAACTGTAGTCAAGCAATTTATTAAATCATATTTTGAGTACCAAGGAAAGAAGGGGATCAAACTGTTATTTAAATAAAAAGATTTAAACTGCTGAACCTTATAAAAGCAAAAGACTCTAAAATCACATTTAAAATCCACCAAAAAAACAAAGCATGCCTGCTAAATACAATTAACCAGCAAGAGCAAACTGACCTCCATACAGATTGGAACATAATCCTTGTGCGCCTTTGTAATAACACCCTTGGTACTGGTTTCAATACAAAATGTCACCCAGGTCAAGGATAACGATCGCACAAGAGGGACTTTGTTTTTCGTGGCAGTCTTAACATCTGGCAACAGATTAAACATAATACACTCAACAAGAAGCAAACATAAAACACTAATAACAAGATTAAATTTAAGGTCAACATGCAGAAATACAAACAACTTACGAAAAAATACAAATACAAAATACCAATCTAAATCATGAAGTGTTTCATACAGTAGTTAAAACAGCAATATGAATCTACAGCTAAATAAATAACAGCAGGAAAATATTCAATGAGGTTTAGATCATGTCTTGCAGAGGATACAGAATCTAAAGGGAAAATAGCACTAAAAATCCGTTGCTTTGACATCTTCGTGATGGAAGATAGATATTATAATCTTCACCATGAAAAGCACCAAAGGGCAAGGCCACAGGAGTTGGGAGTATGTACAAAAAAGAATTTCAGAGATAAAGATTCTTTAAAACCAGTAACTAAATTATTTAACCTATAGCCTTTCAAACAAAAGGCTGCAGAGTTGAATAAAAAATCAAGGATGTGAAACCTGCCTTCAACAATGTCTATGAGGCTGATGCACCCCGCTTTATGCATTGCTTGAAGAGTCTGTATCAATGCCTCAGCCAAAACAGGTTTTTTTTCCTTCAATTTTTCCTGTTCATAAAAAAAAACATAATAAGCAAGAAATATTTGAAGAGTAAATTATTAACTTATTTTATGTGTATAAATACATTCACTATTTACTTTAACAATAATTTCCATGCAAACTAGAAGCACAATTCTCATTTTAACACCTCTAAAGGCCATTCAAAACAGAAGACATCCAACCTTCTCAAAGCCAAAATCAATTACTTCTTCAACAAAACACAGCAGTAAAAGAAATGTAAGGTGATGAGCAGTTCAAAATGAGAAAGAGCATACTCTCAAAACCATTTCTGTAGATAAACCAATTTAAATAAAAGAGATAATAACTTTATTGCATTTAAATCAAATAACCAATGAAGACTATAAAATTAATAGATACCAAAAGAAATAAGCATTCAGTTGTTAACCCCTTGTACATTTGGCTGTATGACAGTACTTACAAGCAAAACAGGCAATAAAAAACGAGAACTCGCAGAAAAATGAGTTCTCAATCCACGAGCAAGATTGCCAATAGCCTGAACAGCTTCAACTGCAACAGCAATATTCACATCTGTAATAAGCTGCAAGCAAAAACTACTAGTTAAAATTTTGTCAACCAAAAATAAATCAGTAACAAGGAAAATACAAAAAAAAAAAACAATATCAAGTCATATATGTCCCTGGTCACAAAAATGGTCTTGATTCACGTAAACAATTAAACATCAGAGTAAGAAAAGAACAAAATGCACCACTACCAAACTTCACAAATATAAGCAACCTATGTCCTATACCATATAGTCATAGGCATATGATAGAATACAATACAGGCAAATGCATCTCTGAGCACAAAGATCTTTAAAAAATATTGCACCTTACATTAACGTAAACAACTCCTAACCTCCACAAAAACAGAGAGAAATCCCAGAAGAAATTGCCAAGCAATAAACAGAAAGAAGCGTGAAAGAGTGCACAAAATAATAGAGGTGGTAACTCTTCACTAGATAAATTATGCCCCAATATAGTTTTACATTCATGTCAAAGGCAAAACTAACAAACCAGACCCAATCATTTTAACTCCTCAATGTCAACTATTCATCAACACAAGATATATCCTAGAAGTCTCTAGGAAACAGACACAACATTTGAGTGAAAACATATAGATCCAAACAATGTCAAAGCTTTGTACAGAAAAGGCCAGGCCATTTCATTTCTATAAAACACAAACAAGTATACAATACCTTCTTTAAGGTCCGACAAACTTCAGAGAAATCACCAGAAGAAATTTTTTTAGTTGATGCAAGCTTTGTTAGCTCAGCAACAGCTTCCTTCCTTTCAGACCATTTGGTGGCTTTCTGAAGATTAATAAGACAGAAAGTAAACAACAAACTGAGACAGATTCAAAGCCTGTAACAAAAGTAAAGGTACAATAGCTACTGAGTAGAATCTGATAGAAGGGGCAGAAACTGACCACTCCATCCCAAAATCCTGACTTCTCCAGCGGAGTCAATATATCAACAGGATCAACAAGTTCGTATTCATCAATTTCTTGAGGAGCTGATAATAAAAGCATTTGACAACCAAGAAAAGGCATAGATCAGTATTACCGAGGAAAGACAATGATGTCTGATACAGAGAAAAACATACTCCAGATACAAAAAAATTACACACCATCATTCCCAGAATCTTCAGTAGGGACAGGACCCACAACCTCTGACACAGCTTCCTGTTCGGGTTCCTTGTCTTGCTCAGATCTAAAAACATGACAGAATATTTGATTAAAGAAGGGAAAGCCAATAAATGTTTCGTATCAACATATTGAACTAAAAAAGATCCACGCCGGTTGTATAAGCATAACATAAGTGGTGTTTGATGAAAGTTAGTCATAGCCCAGTGGCTAATGCCATCTTTTGTTAGTAAAACCTTAATAAGCATGTTAAAATAAGGAACTACAACCTGGAATTACATAAAATATTTGACTTCAAAAAATTAAAATGTATACAACAAAAGTGCTTTGCAGAACTCAAAAATGCTCCATATTTTTTTGGTGGTACAAAATTTATGTATGATGAACTTAAGTCCCAATTATTCACTCGCCAACAAATCACTTATCACTTTCAAATAGAAAAAATATATAATAATATATCTAGTTCAGATTTAGGAACGATTTCAAGATTCTGAAGAAACAACAGAAAAATGGGTACTTGGGGGAATATAACAACTGAATAAAGCAATACCTAACTGATAACAAAACTTCCAAAAGCAATTTAAAACAAAACACACAGATACACAACCCCATAACAACTAGGAAAAAAATAATTACAAAATAAAAGGATGAAGTAAAAAGAGTATGCACATAAGTCATACATGTCCCAGTACGTATGGAAAAGAACCTATCATTGTATTGAACACTTAGTGCGGAGAAATTCAAACCAAAAGAATTAAAATCAAGCATCCACCTTATTTTACGGGTTGGCTTTGCTGTTCCCGTAACATTTACAAGTTCTGCTTCTAGCTCTTTTTTCTACAAGAATGGGGAAAAAGGTAGTCTATGATTTCTTATTGGAGGAGAAAATAAAAAAAATAAATAAAAAAACATGACTGCAAAAATAGACAACCAATCTAACGTACCATTGTGTCTCTCATTTTCTCAAACAAAATTGACTTTACACTATCTTTACCAATCCAACGGCAAAGCTCAAGAGTCAACCCTTTAGAGGATGCACGAACATTTTGATCTTGATGATCAAAGAGTTCTGGAAGCATCTTCAAAATTCTTTTTGGGGGCACAACTTTTGCTCCAAATTCACTAGCACCATAGAAAATAACAATAATAATTCTATAAAATCCATAAAAAGAAACACCTATAATAGATATTGCAACAAAGATTCCAAACCTTAAAGCTTGAAACATAACATCTATTGCAGGTACCACCGCTTTAGCAACTTTGTTTTTTATTGCTTTCTCCATTGCATCCTAAAATTACAAAAAGCCTTCAGAAATTATTGGAAAGGAATAATATTACAAGTAGACCTGAAGTTATTCATGTGTAAACCCCAAATAATTCACCACATTGGAAACCAAAACTATTTGAAATCAACAGTTTTGGGTATCAAACATTCGAATTAAAACAAATTATATTTGGACCCATAGAACATAATTACATTCCAAGGGTTTTCCTACTAACAATTGGCACTTTTTTAAACTACCATACCTTAATTTAATTTTATATAAATTAAAAAATCAAAATTAAAATATTGATAGATAACTTATTGGAGGGGCATTAAGTAACCTCGTGTACGCTAAAATAACCCATAGCCATGAGGAAGAAACAGAAACGGGAAGAATATGACCAATAGATACACTGTTATTGACTAGTCAAATCCAAAGAGAATTCACCATGTAAAACATTTTCGTAATTGATGATAATGAAAATGGAAAACAAAGCTAAATGAAATAAAAAAAAAATAGATTGAAGGACAAAACCATGAAAATAAAAAAACAAAATGGACCCCTAAATAATATATTTTTATTCAAAAGGATTTTTCCTATTAATAGTTGATGATACTTTTTCCATAAACCAAACCCTTAATAAAAGTAATAAATAACACTAACCAGTAAAAGTCAAAATATTATTTTAGTAACAAAATACAGAATACAGCATTTTGCTAAAGAAACAATTGCCCGAGGTAAGCCATTCATTCAATCTAAACTAAAGGAAAGCATCAAGAATAAAATTTCTATGTGAAAACTGTAGCTAAAGCCCTGGTGTCGGTTATTGTTAAAACAGCATCCTACAACCAATTCCTGAGAGATAGAGGAAGAAAGTTTGCCATTGCCCAGCGGCTCCAAAGAAGGACAAAATACGAAAGAATCATTTAGACTAACACATAAAATTCAGTGTCTTCGTCACCAAAGAAACTAAGAGGCAACATGGTACCTATTAACATTGTCCTTTCATGAATAATATAACTGATAGAAAGCAAGCACGATAAAATTCAGCATTCCAAATAACTGGAAAAAGCATAACAAAAACAGGCACTGTGATTAGGACTGCGTGAAGACTCTTTTAATGTCCGCAATCATTGCCAACACAAGTTTAAATTAATGACATAAACAGAACAGACATCACTACTGAAACAAAAATTCATGGGAATCTCAACTCAGCTATAAACAAAAGACAACCCCTCTCCCTCACAAGTAGAAGGCCATTCAATAGCAAAGAACCCAAGTAAATAGTACCAGATACGCATCCACGGCCTCTAATTCCACCCATAGCAAAAACACTGCCTGAGCCTTCTCCACCGTCTTCGGCCTTCCCGTCAGACATTTAGCCACAACCGCATCGCAGACCTCCTTCCCATACCTACTCCGAAATTCAAATTCAAATTTAAACAGGAACGGTAAGTTTTTTGAAACAAAAACATGCAAACAAAATACAAATCCAACAAACAAAAACAACGAAATCCTCACCTCGCGGCGTCGGCATCCGCAGCTCGCAAGTACGCAATCAACGCATCCAGCGCCTTCTCCTGCACCGGCGCATTCGAATCCGCCACTGTCTTCTTGAAAAAATGTCCTGCCAAATTCAAAAAAAAAAAAAACAATGAACAAAACCACGAATCAAGATCCAAACGAAAATGCAGCTTAGCAAATAACAACTCAGCAGTGAACCGCATCCAGATCCACCATAGGGAGATCGGGAAGCGAATCCGAAAACTTAAAAACCCTAGGCGAAGAGGAAAAAAACACCGACCGAATTCGCGGATGCGAGCGTCCTTAGGATCGGTGATGGAGTCGCAGAGCGACGCCAAATCGATGTTCGCCTCATTGCGCACCTTCCAATTTTTGTGGAAGAGGCGATCCTCCCATGGCAATTTCTTTGCCTCCTTCAACAACTTCTCTTCCTCCGACATTGTTGCTTCTCTCTTATCAAACTACAATCCGCACGTCTCAAGCCTATCGATCTCCACCGAATTCTATAGAGAGAAACAAGAGTGTGTGTGGTTGTTTGTGTGTGTGCTCGGTGGTATTTTGGCTTTTGGCGAGTGCCGGCGAGACGGAATGGGGGGAAAATGTAGAAGAAACGGTGAATGAGCGTGCAATAGGCTTTTGTATATTTGCTTCAAAAACACAACAGAGAAAGAGGGGTTTTTTGTTTTGGATTTTTTTTTCTTTTTATTTATATATTTATTTATTTGGTTTTCCTTGGTCAGTTGGGACGGGGATGGTGGTATATTGGGATTTACGTTTTTCCATACCCACATTCCTTTGGTGCGCGTGTGGACACAACGCCAATTTTGAATTGAGATCTCCCTCACAACTCACACATCAGCATCACACTAGGACAGATTGTGTTATGTTGTTCTGCAAAAATTATATCTTATCATCCTCTTCCAAATTTTCATTCCGTTCACTTTAATAATTGAAAAGCTTTTTATTTTCTTTCTTCTCAAATCAAGAGTCAAATATAATATTTATATATATATGACCATTAATCATCTATAACCTATTGGATTTTGCAACGGTTCTTTTTTTCAAAAAAATTAACCTTTCCAATCTTTATTTAGTATTACATAATTTTACTTTTTAATAACTAAAATATATATTTATCTATACTATTGTATAAAGAGAATATACTAGTTAAAATTATTTATTTATTTATTTAATAAAATAAGTAATTGAATATTTTTTATTATAAAATAATATATTATTTTGTTTAAATAAAATTTTTTATTTTTATATAATTATGTATATATATTAAATTGTAAACTATATCATTTTTTATTTATTAATTATTCATAAAAATAAGAAAATTATATATATATATATATTAATGAAAAAAATGTGAATACAAAATGCATGTGGTTTTGTTAGTATTAAGAAAACTCATTTCAAAAAATAGTATGTTGCTGCTATAGCGTTTAATAACTACAAGTTTGATGGGGTGTTGGTACTTTGATACATAAAGAAGTTAGGTCATGGACTCATGATGCACATTAGATGATGAGACATTAGACGATGTTGACTAACCTTCTACCTCTTACACGAGAAAGCCCAAACCTACAAATGTTAACTCCAACTATGACCTTAAGTGTGATAGGGAGATGAGGACAGGCAAGCCTACGCATGGACTTCCAACTTTTTGTAGTCATTATTTGGATTATAAGCAATTTTAGTTATTTCAAAGGAAAATTGAGTATTGATTTGTGTATGATTGTTATTGATGCTAAATTCATTATTTGTCTACTAAGATAAAAACGAGGGATATAAAGGATCACTTTTATTTTTTTAACTTAAAGAGGAGATTGAAAGAGTTAGAAGGAAAAGTACTATTAGTTATTTTGAATAACATAGTATTCTTAGCTATTTTGAATGTGAGTTTAAAATTGTGTTTTTGAACTTGTTAAAATGATTACTTTGGTTGAATTTTGTTTTAGGTGAGTTTTAGGCCTTATGCATAAATTATTATTTTTGCATATTCCACTTGAGCATTGAACTATTGTTCAAGCGAAAGCTTTAACCTTGGGCATAAACACTTGTCACTTGAGTGACCAATAAAGTCATAAAAGTTTTCAATGAGTATTTGATATTTGATTTTCTATGATTTTACAATCAGATATCGCTCAAGCGACATACTATAGCTTGAGTGAGGAAGCGACATTGCATGAGAAAGTTCTTGTGGATATCTTTACATTCTTTTTTATATATAATTCACTTAAGTAAGGAAGTTTCACTCAAGTATGATTGTTAGTTTAAGAATTAAATGTAATTATAATATGATGTTATCTTATACTAATTTTAATGATTATGCATTGTATACAAATGTGATGTGTTTTTTTTAGTTAAAGTTGTCTATTTGTCATGGTTTGCTAACTAATTTATGATTGTAGGTATTAACTATAGATTCCTACATCTAATAAAGATCTACTTGTTCTAATGGTAGTCTTAACCACGTAAAATAAAACATCGAGTGGTGAGAAACTAATATAATTTTTATACATTGAATATTTGTAGATGTATAAACTTAGATTGCAATGAACTTACTTTAATCAACAAGTTATTTGTATGAATTGATGTTTTTTTAATAATTTATTATTTCTTTTGTTATCACTATAAGAAAACCATCAAATAACAACTAAAATGTAGAGGAAAAAAAATTAGTTGCTATATTGACTAAATTAGATACTATTTTAGAGACTGAAAAATTATTCGTATCAAAAGTGGTTTCTATTATTAATAAAAAAAATTATAAATTAATTTATAAATTAGTATCTAAATTATCTAACAGATCTTATCTACGAATATTTTAGATTCTATTGTCTCTAAAATACTAATAAAGACTACTTTAGAATATAAAGTAACAAATAGTTAAAAGCATTTTAGATGTCAATTTAAAAATTATTTTATAATTTGTATTAATAATAAAAACTACCATAAATACCAATAAATTTTATAGTTTATAAAATGATCTCTAATTTAATCAAATAATAATTAATTATTTTGATTTCTAAAATTAATTTGTATTTAATAATTTTCTTGTTATAATTATAAACAAATAAATAAGACAATTGACATATATATATATATATATATTATAAAAGGTATGATATTCGTAAAGGAGAATATTATTATTTGAATTGCATTAATGAGAAAATAAATAATAAAAGGAATAAAAAATGTGTTGCTTAAATAGATGCAAATAAAAGAGAAAAAAATTGAAAAAATATCCCATATAATATAGTTTATATTAAATAAAGACACGTCAATTTTACATTTCAAAATATATTTAGACTGAGATTAAATAGAATAAATTTAGAGAAAAATGCACCGTTAGAAATAAATAAAATAGAATGTGTGAATAGTTTATAAAAATTAGATAAAAAATAGAATTGTCGGAGATATAACATTATAAGGTTTGAAAATGTTGATTTAGGTATAAAGTCTATTTTTTAATACGGTATCATAATCATATCAAACTTATCCTAACGATAATTTGTCGGGCTTATTAGATCAACCGCTATTAAACCATTCATAAATATACAGTTTCATGTATGAGTTGAAAAACCTCAGCATGGAATAGTAATTTGAAGATCTTACATCAACAAAAACACAAAAACATTTTATATTATATAAATGGATATAAACTTCACATTTCCAAAATATGAATAAATAGTAGACATTTAGCTACCTTTATTCCAGACAAATTTATTGAATTCATGGCAGATCATCTTTAATTGGATGTTTATAGTCCGATTTTGTAAAGTTGAATTAAGATTAAAATTAACTTCAAATATATCATAGTTTATTAAATATTTTTCTCAAATAACTAAAAATTACATTAACAAGATTAGTATTTATTAAAAAATAAAACAGATATACTAAATGAAAATATTCTCATTACTCATGATTACATATTACGCATAATACAAAAGAGAATGAAAAGTTAAATAAATTATACAAAAATTCTTCTATACTAATTAAAATTTTATATTTTTATTGTATTTATTTATTATTTACAAATATAATGTTACAAAAAATAATTTTCTCAGAAAATAAAAATGAAGAGAGAAGTAAAATTTGAATATAGTATATTTGTGTATGGTATTAAAGGAAATGCTAATAATAACAGTAAAAGTATGCAAGGTATCTGACAGACAGGACAAAAATAAGAAATATATATTTAAAATGAAAATAATATAATATAAAAAATGATTTATTAGCAGTGGATATAGTTTTGAAGGAGAGTGCGGTGGATGGCGTGAATGTACTCGCGAAGGAGGGAGCGTGGGATGAGAAAGGCCATGAATGATTTTGGTGGTACTTTAGTTGGGCCGGTCTTATGAAATTTACATTTGGATGGAGAGAGAGACACCAAACTTGTTTTAAATCATTTTTTATTTATTTTAATAATCCTTATTTCTCTTATTTCAAATCTAGCGTTGCATAAATAAGATTTCAGGTTGAATTATTCTACAGTATCAGAAAAGTTATAATAATTTTCAAAAATGTAATGTGATAAGATGATAGCAATTTGTATGCGTTTTATAGTTTTCTTTTTGTCAATTTGAAAACCTAGTTACATCTTCCCACGAGAAAGCAACCCCTTCTCCTGTTTCAAAAAGCTATCTCGCACCTACTTCCAAAATTTAAACTTCCACACACTCTTCTAACTAATCATTTAATCATAAATGTTAAAAATAATATTAATTAATATGATAACAGATTAACTATTTTAGTAAAAATAACATATTGTTACTTAGTTTCTAAAAAACTACATAACTATTTTTCATAATATTTTCTGTCAATCAATTACTGACAGTTATGTTTCTTGACATGGGATTATTTAATATGGTAACAAATTGAATGGTTTAATAAAAATAATAATATATTAGCCTTTAGTTTATACAAATATACATAAATACTGTTAACAATATCTTCTAACAATCAAAGACACTAATCATTATTAAGAATTATGATTCTCAGCATTTGCAATTCCGAAAATCATGATTTCTCAGTGTGAAATTTTTTCTCCTACCAAACATCCCTTTCAGTAACACACGCAATTTTATTTTTTTAAATATCCAGTGTATGATTATTTACATTATTAATAAATAAATAGAAAGACATGATAAATGTACTTTTTAATGTTATTATTTTTAAAATCAACAAAATTTGACGTACATAACAACGTTTTATTATTGAATGACATTAAACAAAATTTATTTATATATATATGTAATATGAAGATTTTATGCAGTCAACTAATTATAAATTTTTGTTTGTATAAAAGTCAACATATGAGGTTAATATTAAGGAAACTAATTAAAATATGATTTACCGCATCAGTATATACAAGGCATACAAATAGTTAGGACTTAGTAACTGAGTGAGCTCAAAATCTATTTTTGGTCTCTTTATCACTAGCTTCAAGCTCACTTATCATAAAAAAACTCATTTCATAATAGTTATCTTTGAATTTTTTAATGCTATCACAGACAATTTTTGTATGAATATTTAACCCTATTATTAGAATACATTATAAAAAAATAAACAAATAATGTGTTTCTCTTATTATTGATTAAATTTATAAAATCACAAATAAAAAATTAATGTTATGTTTATTCAAGTGCGAAAAAATTGAAATTATGAAATTTTGTGCTTATTATATAAAATGAGAATCCAAATAATCTAAAGAATTGTTTTATATTATGTTTGAATATAAAATTTAAGAAGATAATTTATTTTTATGTACCGTTAAAGATTATATTGATATTAGTTACAAGGAAAAAGTTTGTTGTAATGCAAAAAGCAAATAAAGGAACTTATAAGAAGTTCAATCTGAAGAATTTGTTTTTGTCTTTTGTAGGTAATTATTTTTGACATTTGCATTTTTTATCACAAAAGTAAGAAAAGAATAGAAATGTTATGTGAGTTTTTGACCTTGATGAGGTTTTTTTTTTTTTTTTTTTTTT